>Ga0114974_10000108_pt1 | contig 67919 bp, 68 predicted proteins | sample S_130206_EF_Meta_FD_87318 | JGI IMG/M metagenome (GOLD analysis project Ga0114974, IMG submission 87318) | Freshwater microbial communities from Lake Simoncouche, Canada to study carbon cycling - S_130206_EF_MetaG | ecosystem: Environmental > Aquatic > Freshwater > Lake | place: Lake...
TTGGTTCTGGAACTGGTGTTGGTTCTGGAACTGGTGCTGGTGTTGGTTCTGGAACTGGTGTTGGTTCTGGAACTGGTGCTGGTGTTGGTGCTGGTGCTGGTGCTGGTGCTGGTGCTGGCTCTGGTGCTGGTGCTGGTGCTGGTGCTGGTGCTGGTGCTGGTGCTGGTGCTGGTTCACCAATCATTTCAATTTCTGATTTAGGATTAGCTTTCTTAAAACGCTCAATGCATTTTTCCAAACCGCCAGCATCATCAATCGTTTCTTTAGACCATTTGGAAATAATATTGTCATTTTTATCCATAACAACATATTTCTTTTCTTCTGTTTTAATCTTGTACTTCATTTTTAGGACTCCTTTTAACATGAAAGATGCCATCTATTTCTTTACATTCAAATCCATAGTATTTATACCATTTCAATAATCTTTCCAATTGCAAGCCAGAATAAAAATTGTCATTTCCAGTTATAGAAGGACCAACCAAATTAGGCTGCGCTCTTCCCGTAATAACCACACCATGCTTGTCAGCTAAATTACAAAGAAAAGAACATGTTCTATTGGCCCCAATAGCATCAAAAGAAATTATATTCTGAACTCGAAATTCATTAGGATCTATAAATTTACACTTCAAAAGAGTTGAAAAATGCTTGAAATGACTTCCGCTTAATTCAACAAAATCCCCGTGTGTCCAATGATGTCCACACGGGGTGCAATTTTTTTCAAAATCTTCCTTAAAAGATAAAATCATATATCAAGGATTATAATCAGAGGTAAACAAAGCAGATGGACTCTTGATTACAATGAAATCGACTTCCCTTTTCTTAGTTCCTTCAATGTCAAAGCTTTCAACAAGACCATCGCCATCAAGATTCTTATCAACACCATATGTCTTACCAGAACAAAGAATAGTCAATTTTTCAGGCACATCTTTAACATTAGATGGTAAATTAACTACTGCGTTTGAACTGTCCATATAAATTGTGCCATGCCAGACAACATGTGGATCAAGCAACGATGCGTATTGATCACGAAGATTGCCGGGACCACGGGTGACATTTGCTGCTCCTGCACCGACTCCTGTTACTGAAGATGCTCCCATTTTATCTCCTCCAAAAAATATTTAATTTTTCTACATAATGAAACATTCAATTTATTTATGCAAACCAACACATATTTAGGAATTCAGCTATGTTTATTTGGTGAAAATCATTCCTTTTTCAACCTTCTTTCTTCTTTGCAATCACTTTAACCAAACATATTCCTTGTAAAAATTCTTGTTGCCCCTCGATTCAGTTAAAGGTTCAAATGGCAACCAAGTTCCTCCATCTGACTCGCAAACAATTTTATAAGATTTATTTTTCTATTTATGTATTCGTGCCAAAGGGATTACTTACAGTTTGACCACCATCTGCAATGACATCTCCTTGTATCCAGTAAATAGTTCCCAAACTAATCGCTACCACATAACTTCCTATGATGCCACCAGTGCTATTATTGGTTCCATATTCGATTTTGTTACTCGTAGCACTGGCAGCAAAAGTTCTAGTTTCAGCTACGCCATTTTTATATAGCGTTAGACTACCAGTCATTGAATCAGAAAAAGGATAGCACTGGATGAAAAATTGATCTGGGCGAACTGTGGTTAAAAATCGAAATTTCTGACCAATTGTAGTAGTGCTTAATTCTGGCAATGTTATAAATCCATTTGGTCCATGATCTAATAAAAACAGTTTTCCATCATCAGATGCAGATATCTGATGAACAGGAAGCGATACAACCGAATTAGTATACGACACTATAATCGAAATTTCAGAGGAAGATGATGCGTTAGCAATTGCTGAATTCACATCTGCTGCTAGGTTTAGTATTTTTACATTATTTTGAATTCTCGGAAAAGAATTCTCTACTGCTCCGTTGCCTGTACCTGTTACTGAAGCTGCTCCCATTTTTCTCCTTGAAAAAATACTTAATTTTTTCATATGATGAAACATCCAATTTATTTATGTAAACCAACAAACAATTAGAAATTTGACTATGTCAATTTGGTGAAAATCATTCCTTTTTCAACAATCGGCTTAGATGATATGATTTACCAATAATTTCTATTTCACGATCATCAAACCTGACACAATAACAATTGTCGCCACGAAAATCAATAGCAACTATCTCAAAATCAGGAATTTTCAAACCAGCCTTCTCATAATCTTTAGCAAGCCTAAATAAAGATAAATATGCAGTCTCATATTCACAAAACATCAAAGGGCGATTCAAATCACACTTATCAATAATTCCATCGTATACATCCTCGCAAACAACCCACCTAGAACCAACAAATCTTAACTGATATCTGGCTATATAAACACCATCATGATTGATTGATGAACAATCATAAAGACGACTTTTTGATTGCTTAAAAAAATCAGGCATAAGAAACCTTTATTTTTTCAACAATCACAATTAATTTAATGCTCAACAACAACCCTGATCTTTGAATTATAACCAATAGGCAAGTTATTTACAATACCACGAAATACACCCTCGTCCTTATCCATCCTGACCATAACACGCAAATTTTTCAAATCCAATAAAATTTGACCAGTCGTATGCATCAACCATGGACTCTTTGTCCTGTAAGGATTCAAAAATGGATCAGATACATATTTTTTTTTCAAAATGTCCAAAACATCACTTGGCAAATTAACATCCACCAAATTCTTCTGAGCCAAATTCATCCTGCTGTGAGAAGACTCCTTCTTCCTACCCTTGTTATAACCAGCTTCTTTGTCATATATGCCATGATTTGTTCTCACAGTCACAGAATCATCATCCGAAACCCTTTTAACAACCTTGCTATCTTTTGTGATTTCTAAAGCATATAAATTAACACCATCACTTACCAATGTCTGACCACGAAGACCAACATTCTTACCCTTTTTATTCTTGCCATTCACAATGCTATGAACCATGTCTTTAAGATTAACATGCGACAAAGCCTGCCTTATCTTATTGCCCTCATTTGTTACTATCTTCTTATGCTTGTCGTCAGGAACCTTCTTGCCATTTATAACACGCAATCCTTCCTTCTCATCCTGATTCACCATCAAACTACTACTCACCATCCCTAAACCATACTCATTCATCCCTTCACACCAATCTGTATCAATATCATGCCAGTACATAACCTCTGTACCATTAATTAATTCATGAATTATTTCAACATTGGCCTTGTATCCACGATCACGATTCTTGGCCAATACAACACCATCCTGTAGTCGCACACCAGCAACCACACACTCATTTAATGATGCGTTTTCAATAAAATTACGGAATTCCATATGTTATTTATGCAAAACATTCACAACAAAAGTTAAAATAATTTAAGACCTCATCTTTTGAAGATAAAATTAAAAAGGGAAAACCCCGGTTTTTCCGGGGTTTTCTTGGGTTTGCGATAGTAAATCGTGCATAAAAATCAGATGACGAAATTAGCAATACTGAGGCGTGCGTAAAATTTTGCCCCCTCACGAAGCAGCTTTTTACCATATCTTGTGAGAATTCCCTTGCGTGGGCAGAAGCTCTCTGGATCGAGAACAACTGGTGTCTGGGTCAATGGAACATATGGGCAGTAGAAGTATCCGCTGTCCATGTAAGAGTCGCCCTTGTAACCCATCAACAACTGATTGCTTGGGAAGAGAGGATCTTTGTAGAGTCTCCAGCGATTGTTCACGGTGCCGACATACTGGATGCCGAGTGAGCTTGTGAAGGTTTCAGAAGGTGCAGGAGCGAAACCGGCTGTTGCTGTTTCAAAGATTGAAGCAACTTCAGGTGAGGTCACGATGAAGTTTGCGCCACCACGAAGGGTCTTTCTGTGGATGACATTGGAAATTTCGACAACCTTAACATAAAGGCTTTCGTACTTTTCCTTGATCGTTTCGCCGAGTGCGGTGTTGAAGTCCCAAGCTGAGACAGTACCGGCGTTGTTGCGAAGGTCGGTGAGAACTTCACGGTCGATTTCGAGGTTGATTTCCTGTGCAAGAACAGCGGTCAACTCAGCTTCGGCATCAAGATTGTGCTGTGAGCGGAGATCCTGCTGTGCTTCATAAGACCATACAGCCTTGAGCTTACGGGTCTTAGCAGCGATTTCTTCTGATTCAATTACGAGATTGATTTCAGGAAGATCTTGGTTGCACTCCATGTTGTATTCGTAGCTCAAAACTGCGTTGTTTGAGCCGGGAGTGCCGTTCCAAGTAAGGGTGAGTTCGCCTGTGGTTGTCTGAAGAGTACCAGATGTAACCTTTGGTGAAGGAGAGCCGATATCTGAGAAGGTGAAAGTTCCGCTAGCAGACACGGTGAATGTTTGAATAGCAGCAGCGCCATCATAGATAGTGCCTGTTATTGTTCCGGCAAGGATTGGCGTGTGTTCAAGAGGAGCGAACACGCTTACAACACCAGCGCCAGCATCAGTGCTGGTTGTTTCATTCTGGATGAACTGGCTGGAATAGAAGATGTCGAGATTGGCAGTACCATCGGCTCTCTGCATGAGTGAGTTGGCATCGTCGCCGGGGAATCCGCCGTTATTGTCAGCACCACGGGTAGCGCCCTTGTTGCTTGAATAACGGAAGCGGAGATAGTAGACCAAGCCGGTTGGGCCAAGGAGAGGCTGTACGGAAACGATCTTATTTGCGATAAGCTGTGGGTAGATACGACGAACAAGTGGAATTGAAATCCTCTTGAACTGTGCGACATCTCCAGTATCGGTTGAGACTTCGTTCATGAGTCTCTGGTTTTCGAGCAGAACTGCGGTAGCGGAGCGGACATAACGATCTTGAATGCCTTCAAGGAGTCCGGTCTGCTTCCAACGAGTTTCTAGCTCCCTAGCCTCGTTCAAAAATCTAGAATTAGCGTTCATATGTTTTTCCTATTCTTTAAGCTAAAAGGAGTTACTTAGTTTGTTTCAGACCCGACAGGACCAACAATTGGTCCATGTCAGAACCTCCAGCAGAGGAGTTGTTATGTTCCGAAATAACAACATTATCGCTGGAAATGCTTCCTCTCCCCGATACATTCTTTGCTTTCTGCGCTCTTTCATTCTGTTCGGAAATAACTGCTGACTTCCTTTCCTTGGCCACAAATCTGCGGCTTTCGGTGATGAGGTCATTAGCTTGACGAACTGCTTCGTTCAGCTTGGTGTTTTCGGTGCTGATACGAATGTTTCTTGCTTCAAGGATTCTCATTTGGCCCCTCATAGCTTCAACTTCACGGGTAGCTTCTTCAAGTCTTTCGCCGCTTACACCGTATTCATCATTGCTGATGTAGTTTGAGGCGATATTAACGATCTTGTCGAGAGCGACCTTGTGTTCTGCAAGTCTTGGGTCTGTGAGAACATCACGGCGGGCTTGTTCGTAGATTTCGCTGCCCTTGATCTGGAGGAACTGATCGACCTTGTCAACGATGTATTCTTTCATCTCGGCCAGTTTATGGTCGTATTCTTCATACATATCGACTTCAAGGTTTTCGTTCTTAGCTCTTTCAGATTTAAGCATCTGGTATGCTTCTTCATATCCTTCTTCGAGAGCGGAGTTATATTCCTGACCTTGAACTTCAAGGCGATTTCTGAGGTCTCCAATTATTGAGTAGGCTTCTTCATAGCCTTGTTCTGCAATCTTTTCAGCCTCAGCTAGTTCGCTGGTGAGTTCGGCATAGGCTTCCTCAAGTTTCTGATTATACTCAAATTCAAGGGATTCCTTGGCCTGCTCAAGTAGTTCGCCAACGGCGTTAGCGACTTCATTAACTTCATTCTCCGGTAGGAGATTCTTCAATGCTTCTACGATCTTGTCCATTAGCCTAACCTCGCTGTAATGTTTCGTGTTTGTTGTTCGATTATTCCGCCCAAACAAGCCAACAATGCATCTTTTCTGACATTATGTATGCGGCTACTTTCGTTTTTAACCGCATTTTTAGAAATTTCTGCATTATTTGCAGTTGGGGCATAACTTTCTTTCTTACCACTCGACACTTTCTCCTGAAATGCTGAGTGTGTGCTTGGATCTGCTACAGCATCGAAGGTAATGAGTTTGTAGCTTTCACCAATCACAAGGATTCCATTCTCGTCGCTTCTTCCGTTTCCTACTCCACGGCTTGATATCCCCACACGAACTCCATCGTTCAGTAGGGCCTTTAGAATTTTCCCATGTGGTGTATTGAGGATTTCTCCCTCTCCCATTAGGTTGTTGCCTTCCCACCATAGTTTAGTAACGATGTGAGAGCATTTTTCAAAGTGGATTATAGAATCGGTTGGGTGATCGAGTTCTCCGATCAGGCCACGGTTTTGGATAATCGGCAGAAGTTTCTTAACATTTTCGTCAAGAACTCCGTATGGATAGATTCTTTTATTTTTATTGATTGCTTCTGCTTCTTGGAATTTACCTTTGAACTTAGTCAGTCCCCTATCGGAGACTGACTCGTTAAGACTCATGGTAAATCCTCCGTTGTTGCAGCAATCAACTAGAAGGAATTGATTTTCCATTTATACTCCTTTATTTTTGTTGAATTAAATCAGTTGCGTGAGGATCTCTTTGCCAAGCGTAGCCAAACTGTGTTAGATCATCCTTGAGTTTTCTTGCAAGTCTAAAGGCTAACTCTTTATCGCCTTTTCTTCGTGCGGAGTTAATTTGTATTTCAGCATCATTGATCATTTGTCTTGGAATGGCGATCTGACTAGAATTATCTACTTTTCCGTATCTTGCTCCATCGATTGATTGTCCGTATCCTTCAACCATTTTTGGCATAACTGGCTTTGGAGCCATTGGGTTGTGGAGGTTTGGCCAAGTATCCTTCTGGAAACTTCCAAGACCTTCATCATCGATTACACTTTTTTCTTTCATTTTTGCGAATAATGATTTTGGCGTGAATGGATTTTGAACATTTGGCCAAGTGTCTTTGCCATAGTTTGCAAGGGCGTTGTGTCCCATTTCATTTGAGTTGCCGTGATAAGACTTGCCATCGCTAACAGGAGCGGCATCTCTCCAGTCGCCGCTATTGTTAGAAGGAACAGCATACTGCTTTGCGTTCCACTTGGTCATTGAGTTGTCGCCAAGAGCGTCAATTTCGACACCTTGATCCCATCCTTTTTGTGAATGATCTCCACCTTCGCTCTCGATGAGTTCTGCGAGGAAGTCAGCGATTGATTCAGCGAGTTCCATGTCTGGAAGTCTGGTTGAGTTCATAATTGCATAACATTCACGCATCATATCGGCAACTTCGACTCTTGTTGCTTCATCTCCGCTTTCGTTTGCGATGCGGTAGATGTCGTTGAGTGCGCTGTAAAGGTCGCCAAAGATGCGAACTTCGTTGTTGTGGTTTTCATCAAGCTGGTTGAACAAATTCTGTGAAACGCTTGAAAATTCACGATAAGCGTCTTCGCAGTCATTGCAGTCGCTGCTTACATCCTTGCCGTATCCAGCGAGGTGTGCAATCTTGCGAACTCTATCGGTGAACACATTGTGTGCTGTGCGAAGAATTGCTTCTGCCATGAATGAGCAAGTATCGTCATCGTAATTGCTGACGCTTGCTGAAGACAAAGCTGAGTCAATCTGCTGTGCAAGTTCTGTTTCGCTGATGTAAAGAATGTCTGGCCATCTGGAAACTATTGCCTCAAGGGTTTCTTCAAGAGCCCTGTTATCGCTGATATTGTTGTAACGCTTCAGATCAGACATGGCCTTGACGAAAGTTTGATCTTCACTGATATTCTTCATGTTTCCACGGAGAACTTTTAGTTCTGTGTCCATGGTCTTGAATCCCATGCTTAGAACTTTTCCTTCTTTACGGTTTTTGCTTGAAGGCATGGCCACTGCGCTTACATTGCCATTATCATCAGACTTGACTGCTGTTTCGCTGAGTACTGATCCATTTTCAACAAAATTGATGTATCCAAGAACATTCTCGCACATTCTTGCCCATTCCTTCATGGTTTTAGGCTTGAGCTTTGATGCATAGAACTTTGCCTTGCCGCTTTTTTTGCCCTTGGGGCGACCTAGCTTTGCTGCTCTTTCTGCTGGCGACATTCTGGAAATTTTTGCGTTGCGAGCAAGCTTTCTCTTAAGAATTGTTGCAGGGCTTTGCTTCTTGCCTGCGAGAGGTGATTTCTTCTTTCCGATCTTAACTGCTTCGTTTACAGACATTTCCCTCTTAACTGAAGGCATTGACATGTAAGACTCGAAAAGTTCACTTGCTGCGTTGTTGTCGTTCTCAAGAAGCTTGTCGATCATAACGCTGATTGTTTGGCGGGCTGCTGACTTTGCGCTTTCTTCTTCAACAACAAGGAGTTCAATGTTTTCAAGAATCACCTGATTGTCGGAGACAGTATAGGTGGCATGAATAAAATTGTCGTCTGATGTCTTATAAGTAACATCAGATTCACCAAATGCGTGAAGTTGTACTTCGTCAAGTCCGAGGCTTGCCGCAAGTAATTCTTCAGCTTCAATGAGTTCCTTTTCCACATGTGTCAATGAGCTTTCTTCAAGATTCTTGAAGACATCGTAAGAAATAAGTTTTCTCTTCATATTGATTTCTCCGGTTTCTTAGACCACCTGACTCCCTCTACTTATCCGTTATAATTCAACGGATTACAAAACATTTCATGCGGTTCGGCTCTTTCCGATGAGAGTATGTATACCTCATGCTTAAATTTTGAACCGCATAATTGTTTTTATTTTCACTCTATCACCTTGTGACAGATTACTAATCCAACATCATATATAAGTATGCAACAACTTGTAAAATTGGACAAATAAATGAAAACATTTCAGCAATATTTGAATATAAAGGAGATTGCCTCCTACGATCACGAACCAATTCACAACAAGAAAAATGACATGGATCAAAATTCATTGGCTTCTTTAGAGGTTGTCAAAAGGGCTATTAAGAAGATCATGGAAATCAAACCTCAAGAATTGGTCGCTTTTTTGAATCAGCATAGGAATGATCCGGAAATAAAAGAAATTTTGAATGATTACAAGCTGGATTCTTTTCAAAATATAGGTAGAAAACATCATGGTGGTATGAATGATGATAAAGGTTTGGGCAATTTTGACGGTAGAAAGCCGAATGATGATGAGTTATATCCAAACGCAGCAGATGGCTATACGGCTCACTGAGAGATTAATATGATTAAACTTGGTCCTCTTTACGAAAAAAGAAAAGAAATAGTTAGTTTATTGAAATCTTTGCCACTTAAAAATGGAGACATCGTATACAACGCCGCTAATGTTCCCGGTCCATTCGGAATACCATTTTCTAAACTGATTCAATATTTTACAAATTCACCATATTCACATGGAACTTGCATTCTTGTCGAAGAAGGTGAAACATATGCAGTTGATGTATCAGATTGGGGAACAAGAAAATTGCGTTTGATAGACTGGTTTGATGATTGGCAAATGACTGAATTTTGTGTTTATCGTTTGAAGAATAGATCATTTTTGGATGATGAGTGTTTTAAGAAAAATATTTATAAATTTTTGGAAGAAGATCCAAGTTATGATTTTAATTTTAATGATTCTTCAAATTTTTATTGCACTGAATCTGTAAAGTGGATATATGGAAAATGCGGATATGATTTGGGTGGTTCATATTTGTTGAAGGATATTGTTCCTTGGTGGTTTTATTACATGATTTTGGGCGGAAACTTTTTCACTAAGATTTTTTCTGGAGCATCATTACCCACCAAAATTCCAATTTCAATTGTTGGAAATGAAAAAAAAGGAATGAGGGCAAGTAACTTGACTGAATGTGTCTTGAAATATCCAGTCAAATAAAAAACACCCAACTTTTTGAGTTGGGTGTTTTTTTGATTTTTTAAGATTTGAAATTCTTATAATTTAATATTTTTCGCCAAGATCGGTGAGAATTTCTTCAATTTGGTCTTGCCTTAGTTTAATATGCACCATTGCGCCCTTTGAAGAAAGAATTAATTCACCGCCATGAATTACTGCGTGAACATCTCCAAGCTCATGAGTGCCATGAGGTGAATAAGGTGCGGCTTTTCCAGTTGGATCAAATCTATTAGGACCACCAGTCATAAGAGCTTCGTGATACTGTGCTTCTGTGATGATTCCGCACAGATACTGTGCCTTTAATTTGCTTGCAATTTTCTTGTTCATACTTCTCCTGAATTAAGGGGATGAATTATTTATTCTTCATTTTTTTTTTTTTAAGAAAATTCATTTTTTTGTGAACCAAAATTTATTTGCTTCTTGCAATGACTTATCTGTAATTTCGTAACCTGAATTATCGCCAATCACTGCATCGACATTGCAATGAGGGCATAAGCATGTTTTTTGATTATCTGTGTAAGATTTTATTTCACTAATTTGAAAAATTTTTCCACAATACATGCATCCAGCTTGTTTAGATGATTCAACTATTGCACGATTTTTCATCGTGACTGTTGGCAATTGGGAAACACTAATTTTAATCATTATTCACCTACGCTATAATCAATGTCTTCTATATCGGACTCTGATTCATAATCTTGTAGTTCAAGATCAAATTTTTTGACATCATTGCTGCTTGGTTCAGGCAAGATCGTTGGTTCAGATCCAGCTTGTTTAGGGGATTCTCCGCCTTCTGGAGGTGATGGCAATCCTTCTGGAGGCATAGGAGGCTGTTCTCCTTCTGGACCGGGCATCGGTGATGGGCCTCCCGGTGTAGATCCCAATTCTGGCTGATCTTGGCCTTCTTCTTGACCGGGAATACCGACACCCAAAAGTTGTGGGTTTTGGGCCAATACTTGAAGCTTGAGATCTTCAAGCTTTTGAATCTTGAGTCTTGCGAGCATTTCATCTGCTTCATCATTGTGATACTTGAGTATCTTAGTCATGATGTCATAGTCTGACATAAGCTGACTACTTTTGAGAGTACCAGCATTTCCATAACGGGCATTAACAACTTCGGCACGAGAAAGTTCTCTCCAATCGCTTGGAGGAGTCATTTTGACACGAAGGTCACGATAGTTTTCTTGTGGGAAACCTCTTAAAGCAAGATGCCTTTCTGCCAATTCAAGAAGTCCGTCTTCAAAGTGACTTTGTAGTCTTTCAATCATTCTTGCAAATTTGACATCTTGCGATGAAAGTGTAATCCTAGTTGCACCGGGGTCTTCATTGTTAAAATAATTCTTTGGAAAATTAAGTGCTGTCAGAAGTTTGTTTCGGAAATATACAGCATCATCAATTTCACCAAGATTCTCAGCACCGGGAAGAGTATCGATTCTTGTTCCACTATTTGGCCTGACAGGCAACCAATAATCTTCATCTTGCGCTGGTGGCATCCATCTTTCATCGACGGCATTTGCGCCAACACCACCACTACTATTAGCGACCTTTCTTTTGCGGAATTGATCCTTCAAGCGATCCATAAATGCTTCGGCTTTGAATGGAGGTAATTGACCTACATCTATGTAGAAAACACGCCTTTCCGGCGCTCGAGTCAATCTGTAAACGACCATAGCATCTTCTAGTAATCTGAGGCTATGTGCTGGGGCTCTTGCTGGTTCTATAAGGCTTTGGCCGTATGGATAAAAAGTTTTTCTATCATCTCCAATTCGGAAATGAACAACTTGGCTTGGAGCGAATCTGATTGCTGTCGTTTGGTTTAGTTCGGTATCGGTGAGTTCTACTGGTGATCCTCTAACTATTGCTTGATAATCTGGTCCTTCTTTTGATTGTTGGTATTCGATTACTCTTCCTTTTACTGTTTCGATTCGATACATTGTTTCGACAGGTAATGGTAGACATCTGTAGATGCCTTCTTTTGGATTGTCGGGATTTATTATAATTTCAACGAAGAAGTCACCAAATATGCAAAGGTTTTTGAACCAAGTCCAGCCATGACGATTTAGATTTAGCATCCTTCTGTTGAGGAAAAGGAATTCAATTTCTTCTTTGACATCCATGTTTTCAGATGTCACTTTGAGGATATTGCCGCTTTCATCTCTTTGGCAGTTATGAAGAATGACTGAATCTGTGGCGAAGCACTTGTGTTTTTCTACTGAAAGGTCGTATACTTCTTGTTCTGGTCCGGGTGATACTCCAACTACTCTTCTTGATTCTCCAAGTCCGTGCAATCTTTTGACTTCTTTGTAAGAAAATCCTTCTTTGTGCATTCTGTCTTCTATTGTGTGCCAATCCATTTCTATTTGTTGTGATATTTGTCTGGTTGTCAGTCCACCGGCTATCATGCGGCATGCACGATTAACAATTTGGTAGTCACGGGTTGTTTTTCCAGTTTTCCAATCATCAATAAATTGTCTTTCGTGAATCCATCCTTTGGCAAATGAAAACAATCTTGGGTATTGGGAATGTTTTATTTTAGTGATATGTGTTTGTGCTGGAACACGGTAGAATGGCATGAGTTCGTCGCCAAACTTTAGTTTTCCTGTTTCTGTCCATTCGCCATTTTTGAGAAGGACACGATGATCTTCTGTTGCGGTATAGGTTGATCCGTTGTCTAGTGTTATTTTTATAGTTGGTGCCGTTTTAACAATTCTTGGGTCGTATGCCCAACCTAGGGTATAGTCTTTCTTTTCAAAGTCGTAGCAATAGACAAGAAAACGCTCATCTTTTTTGGTTTCAGCAAGATGTTTAATAGTTATGAAACCAAAAGGTGTGGATATTTTAGTATCTCCAGATATACATGCTTCGTCTGAATATACTGTCATTGACATTTCAATTTCTGGCACATTTCTGAGTCTTTCGTATTCTTTGTAGCGCATGGCACGATTTGACAGTGTGGTGGTGTCAATCATGTCGTTGGTCTGACGGTAGCTGGACATACCGCCGCTTACTTGACCATTGTTGATATCTGCGCCTAATGCTTCTGGTTGGCTAATTCCTGCCGAGATGAATTGCCTAGGGTCTTTGCGGCGAGACAAAGGGTCTGGTTCTGCCGAAAAGTTAAAAATTTTGAAAAAGTCTGACCAAATTGGCATACTGTGTACCTTTAACTCTTAATATGGATAGTTAGTTTTCTTTCTAATATTTCTCTCGGATGACCAATGAAAAAAGTTATTTTCATATGTAGCCATTTATTTTCTGGTTCCAATCAATTATATGCCGCCATGCAACAAAATCCCCGCATTCAGGGATACAAGAGTAAAAATTTGAACAACTATGAATCAAGTATGAATATTATAAATTTGATGTCGTGCAGACACAAAGCCAATAATAATTCGGCTATTTTCATGGATGAAATTAATTTTAATTATCAAATTTCAACTAAGAATGTTTATTCTTCATGCAAGTTTATTTATGTATTGAGAAGTCCAGAACAATGTATTCCGCAAATAATTTCTAATTTTGGTTATAGGCCTTTGAATGCTGTGAGGTATTACACATTTAGGTTGAGAAGAATTTGTGAAATGGCAAGAAATACTCCCGGTGCTGTTTTGTTGACTTTTGATGATTTGTTGAATGATAGAGGGGCTGATTTGATCAATGATTACTTAGAATTAGTAAAGCCAATTGATTTCAACCCCAATAATTTTGCTGTCTATAAAAATACTGTTAGTGATGACTTGCTGGGGTCAGTTCTCCGTTCGCAGGCTTGCGATAAGTATGAGCGATACCTGTATTTTTTGAAAAATCAATCTCTTCGTCGGCCACTGTGAATGGGACAATAGGTGCTTCGTTGATGAAAAGCGAGATTGCGCCCTTTGTTTTATTGAACTCGTTGAGAATGTCTGAAAAAGATGGTTTGTGTTGATGTGTGCCGAATTCAATCACGACAGCCATTGATCCATTTCTGTAGAACCAATCAACTTCTGTTCCTTGTATTGGTCTGCTGTAAAGTTCTGCCGCATGAATTCTCTTATATCCTGTCATTTCTGACATTTTTCCAACAATTCTTGTGTAATCTTTTTCGTGAAATGATTTGTCATATCTGTCTCCGTATGGAGTAAGAATAAGTCTGCCAAATGTATGCCCAGAAATTACTGCTGATGGTCTTACTTTCCAGTAAAGATCGATTAGTGCCGCAACGCTTGGGCTGCTTTGATGATTTGGAAATTTAGGGCTTGAAAAATCTCTGTTTGGATCAACTCCGTCAACCATTCTTGAGTCTGGATAGCTGTCTGGAGATACTACTGGAACAAAATATAAATCTCTAGTGTTGACAAGATCGGTTATTTCTCTGTTTTTATTGTATTGTTCCAATAAATTGCCAATATAGGCCATGACTATTCCAGATGCAAGAGGTTCATTGCCATGAATGCAGGCAGTAATTAGAACTTTTGGTTTTACTTTTTTTTCATCAGAATTGACACGAATGTAATAAAGGTCTGTTCCTTTTTTTGTTTTTCCATATTTTTCTACTTGAACTATTTCGCTTGCTTCTTCTTTCCATTTTTTGATTTGTTCTACTGTTTGCGGATAGGTTAAAAACTCTGGTATTTTTGTTGAAATATTAAAAGTTTTTAATTTTTCTGTTTCTTTTGGTTGAATTTCAATTACTTCCGTCTCTTTTGGAGAGGAATTTATGATTATTTTAGAAGAAGACTTTTTATTGTAAGTGGCAAAAATAGCTGCCGAAAGCAGAAGGACGACAATTGTCTTAATAAGACTATTTTTCATAACACTCCTTGTTATAAAAGAATCTGACAAACTATATATCGATTATGGAGCGATCTTTTTTCAATTGGTTACAAAAAAGAGAAAATTATGGAGGAATGACTGGTGCGCCTTCTTTTGCGTCACCGGGGCCTGATGGATTTGGCTCTTCTGTTCCTACAACTGCAATGAACACATATATGTCTGATGAGAAGCCTCCTACTATTTTAGATAAAATGAAAAAAATGAAAAAGGGTTGTAATTGTAAGAATAAAAAGTGATTTCAGCTAGGCATTTGTAAATTATTTTCAAAAATAGTTTGTTCTATTTCGGGCCAGTTGAAAATAACTTGTTCCCAAGGAAGTCTGTTGAGTTTTTTGTCTGGAAGAAGAAGTTTTTTTGTCTCTTCGGGTTTTATTATCTTTGCTTTGATGAATTCAAAACATTTTTCCAAGTGTTCCATTCCATTTTCGCCGTACAAGTCTTCGTATGTTATTTGGATGGATTTGGATTCCACAACAAGATAAAGTTTTGTCATATTCTCAATTTTTTGAACATAGTTCAAAAAATTTTCTTTATCTATAATTACATTTTTTGCATAATCTATTTGTTCTTTTACTTGTTCTGGAAACCATATTTTTGTTTGTTTTGCTGTCAAAAAACTGAGTGCTGTGTTGACAATATTTTTTCTGTAGATGAAAATTGTTGGAAATTTTTTGAGCAATATTACATTTTGATTAAATTCCAAATGGTCACGCTCATGTTTGAATCCTTGGCACAATGACATTATTGATTTTAATGTATCATCCATTCCGTTTTCAATGAAAGATTCCAGATAAACACCTTTGTGATAACCTCTGCTGAATGGCTCGTACATGGTTTTGATGTCATTTGTGTTAAGTATTTTTGTCAATTGTGTTGATCCACACCTTGCATGAGCAAATATCATAAATGGATTTTTTGGAAATTTTATCATTTTCAATTCTTTGATGGCTGCAAGATATATTCTTTGTCGTATATTCCTTGTTGGCTATTTCTGTCTATGATGGGTAATTGTGGAATTTGAGGTGAATATTTTTGTGGTACTATATCATTATCGGCATAAATTACTGAAACCCATCCTTCAAATCTTTTATTGAATTCAGCCATTGTCCAAGTTCTTATTGCCAATGATCTATCTGAGTTATTGAAGTATTTTACAATTCCTTTTTTCTCATCGTAATGAACCATAACCATTGCATGACCGGGGACGCAGAACATACATCCTCTTCTTTCTTGCACGACTGACTTTTTAATTAAATTTCTTTCACTTGTATCATATGTCATTTGGTATTTTACGCCACGCTCTTTCATTTTCCGTGAATAACTTGCTGGTCCAGCGTAGCTTTTACATTCTGGGTCGTCTGTGAGGTTGATTAGTTTTGGTTCTTCTGCGTATCTTCCCAGTGCTTCTGTTGATGCCCATACGCATTGAATTCCTGTTCTGTTGAATACTCGATCTCTCATTGGTATGGGAACCATGAGGCCAGAAAGATCTTCGTCAATAGCGCCGTCATAGGCGACTATTGGATTTGTATCGACAGCAAGGTAAACGCTTGGGAATTGTTTGATGCTTGGTTTTTGAGGGAATGTTCTTTCTTCAAATGGAATTGGTGGTTTTTCAGCCAAGACCATGAAGTTGGTGGCAAAAAATAACATCAAACAAAAGAATCTTGCCATAAAATCCTCATAGGTTTTGTAAATATATAGAGTCTTTATAAACAAAAAAGGGAGTCCATATTATCATGGACTCCCTTGGAATTATTGTTTTATTTTTTAATCAATAATTATCTTCTTCATCTTCATCTTCGTCATCCCAGTCATCGTCGCCATCGTCATCGTCATCATCGTCGCCATCGTCATCGTCTTCTTCGTCGTCGTCCCAATCATCGTCATCATCGTCATCATCGTCATCTTCGTCATCTTCGTCATCTTCGTCATCTTCGTCGTCGTCCCAATCATCTTCATCGTCTTCATCATCATCTTCGTCTTCGTTGTCATTCCAAATATAGTCTTCATCATCGTCATCATCGTCACCATCTTCGTCGTCTTCATCTTCATCAAAATCAACTTTGCTGAACAACGATGAAGACCATGATTTTTCAACTTCTTCTAAGCAATAAAGCATAAAGATTTCTCTTAATTCATCACTCACGGTTAGGTCTCCTTATATTGAGGTTATCTGTTATATTTTAACAGATTTATGAAATATTGCGATACTAACTATCATAGGAGAAGACTATGAAAAAATTAGTATTGTTTTTGAGTTTTTTTGTTTGCGGCTGCTCTGTAGCTCCATTCCTAGTTGGTCCTATTATAACTGGGGTTGTAATGTGGAAACAAGGAGAGGCTAAAAAATATTACAACGAAGATTTGATGATCATTTACAGGGCTACAAAAAATTCCCTTAAAGAACTGGACCATCAAATTCATAGTGACGAAAAGACTAAGGATGGTTATTTTTTGACTGCTGGTGAAAAAAATAAATTCAAGATAACAATAAGACAAGTTAAACTTAAAATTGTTGAAGTGTCTGTTCGCATCAATTTGATGGGCGACAAGCCATATGCTGAACTTTTATACACAAAAATTGATGCGAACACAAACACGATTTTTTATAATGATAAAGGACAACCTGTTAAAAACACATATAATGTTATACTAACAGACCTTCCTTGAAGTTTTATTGCCGACTCTTATACTTGTTGTTTTGCATGTTGATGATGTTGTATAACATCCAGTTTTAGGTGGTGCTGGAGGCGTAGGGCTGGTGCAATCACATGATTTAGGCAAACAGTTTTGATTTCGGCATTTAATACAACCAGCGTTGTTTTTAGGCTTCCAAGGTTTTTGATACTCGGGTGATCCGGGTATGCAATAATTAGGTTTATTACATCCGCATGCAGCAATCTTTGTTCTTTGAAGTTTTCCATCAACAAGTTCAAATTGTGCTTTGTCACTTTCGCCTAGCCAATTTTTCTTATCGATTAGGTTAAGACAGTTTGTTGCGCTCTGTAATATTTCTGCTTCAGTAGATTCTATTGCTTCTTGAAGTATCATGTTTTCATCGAAGTAATATGATGATTTTGCCGCAACCTCTATTTCTGCTGAGAACAATGGGTTCATAGCCAAAGAGGCTACACCAACAGAATCAGAAAGTTTTATTGTTTTACTTGATCCTACATGTAAAGATTTGATTGTCCCGTGGTCTTGGTATTCAAAATCCTGATCAATATTCTTAATGACATCGTCATAAGTTAATTTACTAAGCATTTTGATTGGAGATTCATACATCTTCCATTCAACAAATATTGACATGAAAAGATTTTGGAATCTTCCTCCTGCTTTTTTATCTGCAATTATAATTTCTTGACACACTGATCTAAAAAACTTGTTATTTGCTGATGCGCTGCTTACAGCAACAAGTAAATAAACTGACATAGTATCTCTTGCTTTCACCAAAGCAGCTTTGGGTGCGAGTTTATCTACTAAAATGTATGAATTTGCAACTTGTACGAGAATATACCAAAACATGCTTGAGAAAACCCGACTGAAGCTATGAGGCTCATTGATAATTTGATCATCTCTTCCATCACTAGGGAGACTTGATGGGCTAACATATTGGAATTTTTGTGAAATGTCACGAAGGCAATTATTCAATTCGCCGCTTGTTCCTTTTGTTAAACCATATAGTCCTATTCCCATGTCTGCCGCAAGTCTTGTTAAAACGCTTGATTTTGTCAGGTCTGTAGTTTCTTTTGTAGCTGCATCGATTAATGCTTCATATTGAAGGTTGTTGAGCATGGCTACCATATCGCCAAATGCTTCATGAAATGCCCAAATCTCATCTGAAACCAAGTTCCAAAGATCAGGTCTTAGAATATCGAGGAGAGCATGACCAAATTCGTGTGAAACTACAGTTCTTGAGTCGCATGCAAATACTGTTTTTTTTCTTAATTTGTCTGTGAAGTAAAAGAACTTCAAAGCTTTTCTGTCATAAAAAGCATTGATGTCAGTTCCTGCTCTGGATACGAGAGAAATATTTGATGTAGCTGCCCATTTTACAATTTTCTTGGGGGATTTTGCCATCATGTAAACAAGTGCTTCATTTACGATTTGCTTTAGACCAGCAGCTTGCTGTTGTGATGTTCCAAGAGCATATCCTCCACCAGATTCTCCTTGAGAAGTCATTGGCAAAGCCGTTGATGTTGGCATTAATTTTTCGATTACGAGAGATGGTGCTGAAGCGTCGATTAGGTATGTTTTGTTGAGATTAGTTTTTGTTGTTGGAATTGCTTGAGAATCAACAAGTGGATCGTTCTCAAAAATGAATCTAGTGTTTTGTCTAAACCAATTCAGTATTCCTTGCAACATGTTGCTCCTTTGAGTTAGTTATTCACGACATGAATATATAGTGATCAGAGGTGGTAAAGATGAATCGTGAGCAAATGATTCGTGAGGCAAGAACAATTGAGGCTATGCGCCGAGGATATATGGGAATGGAGGGGAAAATCTCTGTAATTGCCAAGCGTCTAGGCCAACCTATAATTCAACAAGGTAGTCGATCATTTGAACAGACATTTCTGAGCGATCCTTTTGACTTAGAAAAAGACGATGAAATGCCTACTATAGGAGAGAACGATCACAGTTATGAGATAGGTTTGCATTATGATGGTTTGTCCCGTGGTATAAATCTTTCAGTTTATGTGCATTTTCATCATCGTGAAATAATTTGCGAATTTAATGGTCAAAAGGTTTATTGGGAAATAGGTGGCGAGTTAGAATCTTATGTGCCTCACGAGTCTTGGGAAAATCAGTTGGAAAAAATTTATGATAACGCCAAGAAAGTAGAAAGATTACAGAGACCTCAAGAAAGAAAGAAGTTGGTAGAAGCTGCCAACAAGAAAAGGCAAGAATTGCTTAATGAGTTCAAACAAAAGTGGGGCCTAACATAGGGGTGTCGTATGAGCGAAGAATTGCGTGACATCATTCTCAATGGATTTTTGGTTTATCCAAGCAATGGTAAATTTATTGTTAAAAAAGAAGCTGTTCCAGAAAGCAACTTCACAATCGAGGCAAAAGAATGTGACAGTTATGGACAAGCAATTGAGTTTGCGATAGAAATGTTGAAAAAACCAAGGATTTTGAAATGGTCTGGTGTGGTTAGATACAATAGGGGTTTGGGCATTGAATATAAAAACCTTAGTTTTATTGAATCAGAAAACTACGAACAAGCATGTGAAGTTGCCAAATTACAAGTTGAAGATTTTTTCAAGAATCAAAAAGTAATTATTTCTGAAATAAAAGTGAGATTAAAGAGTAAATAGTATAGCTAATTCCTTAAAAAAGGGGTGATTATGGACGATGTGAAAATCGAAAAGTGGACTCTTGAAGACGGTCGCAGGGCTGAACGCAGAGTTACTGAAATCAAAAACTCCAACGGAGAATGCGAAAAAGTTGTTGAATTATTGGTTGAAGACGAACGCCCTTTGAAACTACAACAAAGGGTTGTTGAAAAATGCAAACCCATGCTTTATGAACGAAAACTAGAAACAATCGACCCTAATACTGGAAATGTTGTTGAGCAAAAGATAGAATCTTTGGAATCAAAGGTTCCGATGCAAGTTGTTGAACACATTGCAGCATCATCCAATCCTCAATCTGATCTAGGCGAAAACAAGCCTGTTACCAAGCAGGAGATGATTGATGCAATAGTTGCAGCTATCAAAGCAAACCGTGAGTTGTCTTTGGCTTCTCATGCTGAGAAGAAGTGTGTGAAAGCTCAAGGACTAGCAGAAGAGTTCCAGAAATTGCAAATTCCTCAAAAAGATGGTATGTCAATGATGGATAAGATTCTTTTGGTGCTTATTGCATCACAAGTTGTTGGTCTTGGATACATCCTTTTCTTTATGTGATATGAGGTAATATGACCAGCAACGGCTGGCGTTCACTACTTGATAATGAATGGGCAGATTGTGTGCTTCACAATCTGCCTTTTTTTGTCAAAGAAGAAATAATTAAAAAACCACAGACAATAAGCATAAGTGGCTATCAAGAATCAGCAGCCACTTGGAATTGGTATGATTTTCAAGAAAAAATGTCAAGGGTCAAGAATGTCAGAATCGGTTAAAATATACGGCATTTCTGTTACTGTGACAGGAGTTGTTGCTGCTCCAGAATAGGTGTAAAGAGTTCTCTTTCCGAGCATGCCTGCTGTAGCGCCTGTTGCGTATATGATTTGCTTGGTAATTCTGCCTGATCCGTCAAGAGTATTAACTGCAAATGTGAATGATTCGCATCTTCCTTTTAGATGTTCATAATCTTTCAAAAGATTTGTGTAGTCAATGTTTAGATCGTTGAGAAGATTGTATTCATCTTCTGTGAAGAATTCTGCAAAAGTACCTGCAACTGTAACATTTACTGGAATAGTAAATGTATTTGGTCCTGTAGAAGTAACAGTTTGCAGACCATTTAGAGAGGGTGTGCTATTGCTGTTGGCAATATAAATTGAGTCCCCGTTTGAAAGTCCATGTCCTGTACAAGTGCATTGAGTTGGATTGTTAACGGTATTTGCAGTAATTATTTTTCCCAACCTGATAAGCGTGTTGTTCGCTGTATCGGTCAAAAATCTATTAGCAATTGTGTCTTTGTCGAAATAAGAAGGAATGTCTGCAATTCCAATTTTCTTATTGAATCTTAGTTCGATTTCAGCACTTGTATTGGAAATGTAAGTTCTAAATGAAGAAGTAGGCCTTTTTTGTCTAATTGCAATTTGTGATGAGTTGTAAATGCTTGCTATGTACCAAGATGAAAAATTGGAATTTGAGTTAAGTATTCCAACTATTTCGTAAGATGTCGTTGTTGCTGCATTTACACCAGCAATGTTTACACTAAATGAAGACCAATTCTTATAAGATGGATCGAAGGCATAATTAAATGTCAATACACTATTTACTGAAAGGTTGAAAGGTCCACTATTCCAACAGATAAAGAATTCGCCTATATTTTTATTGGCTGGAACCTTAAAAGTAAGTTTATAACTTGATGAATCGCCTACTGTATAGTAGCCGTAATAATCACTAAAAGGGTTCAAATAAAAAGACATTTTTCTTTCCCCACTATCATTAAAGACAGATTTCTAAAAAATTAAATGATTTGAATTGAAAATCAAACCACGAAAAAAAAGACACTACTTTATTTAGTAGTGTCTTGAAGACATTTATTCAGAATTTGCTTCAAATTCCACTTTCGATAAGATCAATAAGTGGTTTTCGGACAAGAGTTGATTTAATTTGACCTTTGTTTCTAAGTGGATTATCTTGTCTCAAGTTATTTGTCTTGGCAATTTTTGATCTTGTAAAGGTTTTTACGGGAGCATACTTAGCTGGTCTAATTTTACTTCCTTCACGAAGTTCATAACCTGTGATGGAATTCTTGTCTTGTGTTGTTACCAAAATAGTTCTGCGAACAGGATGGCTATGGTTGCCTTTGTACCAAAAACGAGCAACAGGCAAATCAGAAACAATATTATACTTCATGTTTATTCCCTCTTAATTCCGCACTCTCATGAAGTGACGGATTTATGAATAATTCATCCATTGAATTGTATAGAGCGAGAAGATAACAATCAAGTTATATCCCACGCAGAATTTGTCTGAATTGATCGACATCTTGACGACTGTGTTCCACCTGTTTTTCCAAAAATATTTCAAGCCATTTGCCATCAACTCCACCCAATTCTTCGGCATGATTGATTCTTTGAGTGTAGTTTTCAACCACTCTTGCCTCCATATCCAGAGCGTATTGAATGATTTCTTTTGGTTCTGAATACTTGAAGAATTGATTTGAATCATCGGTTGGATGTCCTCCTAATCCAACAATTACATCTGAAAATTCAGTAATATGCTTCATTTCACTTGCTGCGTGTTCGATAAGCATTTCTTTGTATTCAACGCTATGCAGTCCAGTTACTTGGCTAGCATGAAAAAGATAGAATTTCAGATGCATCCATTCATTTTTAAGGTCATCGTTCAGCAGCTTGATCATTTCATCTTTAGTCATGGCATTTCCTCTAGTGGCATGTCTTTTTGACCGTGGTCGTGAAGCAAATCCATTTCCTTGAATGACCCATAGTCAAACTCGACTCTTTCAACTGCATTGCATACGGTCCACGCCAATTCAAAACCGTATCTTGCAACTTTTTCAAGACCTTCATAATTGATCTTGTCAGCAGTATCTTTGGGGGTGTGATAGTATTCATGCAATCCAGTATGAAGGAACGCTATCGGCACTCTTTTATTATAGAAGGGTGCGTGATCACTTCCACCAGAACCTCTCAAAGTTACATTTTTTGCAAAAGAATATTTTTCTGTCAGTTGCTTAATGATAAAGCCAACATCTGGCGAACTTGATCCATCATCAAAAGCAACTGTTTTGCTTTTGCCAAGATAACCAATCATGTCCATATTCAACATGAAAATGTGTTTCTTGATATTTGGATTTCCTTTTGGGAATTTGGGATTGTTCACATAATGGATACTACCAAGAAGTCCCATTTCTTCTGCTGAGAATGCCATAAGAACAATCGTTCTTTTGTTTTGCCCTTTCATAGCAGACAATGCTTCTGCCATTTCAATCAAGGCCGCAGTTCCACTTGCATTATCGTCTGCTCCATTATGAATCCTTCCTCCTCCTGTGCGACTGTATGTTGGACCATATCCTATATGGTCCATGTGGGCACCAATCACAACTACTTCATCCTTAAGGACAGGATCGTTTCCTTCTAGAACTGCATAGATGTTCTGTGTAAAATCATCGCCAATTTCATTCTTGGGGCCGGGATTGACTCTTTTGATGTTGAATTTATCGTATTCCGCTGAAAGTCCTTTGTCGTCAAATTTCTTCTTGATGTATTCAGCAGCAGTTTTATTGCCCTTCTTGCCAGACATTCTTCCTTCTAATTCATTTGAAGCAAGGTATTCAAGATGTGTCCTCAAATCGATTCTGTCGATTTTGGATATTGCCTCTGCAATTGTTAATTTGGGAGGTTCTTCTTTTTTTTCTGGTTTCTTTTCTACTTTATTTTCAAAGGGGCTTTCTGGATGATTTTGTTCATGTTGTGAATTTCTTTCCTTATTTAACAGTATTGCCAACAGTAAGAAGCCAAGAGCCAACACGCATATGTGCAACTTTTTCATATAGACCTCTGTTTTGGAATAGCCTAAACTATATACATTATCTTAGTTTTGTCTTAAAAAAACTATAAATTAATTGGATGCAAATGGAAGAAACCCGTTATTTCAAAAGCGCAAAAGATTCCGTCTGGAGAAGTAATTTCAAAAGCTTGGATGATTATTACCGTTCTGGAGGCAATTATGATCCAGAAATGGGAAGGTTGCAGTATGATCCAAAGTATTACAACTTCGACAAATTTGAATTGCAAATAGATCCTGATGAACCTTTAGAAAATATTGAAAAATATGATCCTATCAGACGCAAAAAGGAAATGATAAAATGCTCTGATAGTTTTGCATACTTTTGTCACAAGTATGTCAAAATTCTTCACCCAATGCGTGGATTAATTCCTTTTGTGCTTTACAAATACCAAAGAAAAACCATATACGATTACGAGACCAATCGTTTCAATATTATTTCAAAATTCCGTCAGGGCGGTTTGACTACCGTAACTCTTTTGTGGGGTTTGTGGAGATGCATGTTTCAGTTAGACCAGCAAATCATGCTTATTTCCAAAACAGATCGTGAAGCCACCGACATCGGCATGATGGCAGACCGTGCTTGCGAAAACTTGCCAGAATGGCTCAAGCCTAAGAAAGATGGAAAGTGGAACGACCACTTAAAGCAATTCACTGATACTGGTTCTGCTTTGAAGTTTTACTCTCCAGAAGCTGCCCGTGGTAAATCAGTAACATTCCTTATTGTTGACGAATGTGCGTTCATTGATGACATGGAAAAGCACTGGAAAGCCATGTGGCCCATTCTTTCAACAGGTGGTTCATGCACATTGATTTCAACGGTAAATGGTTTGGGAAACTGGTATGAACAAACTTATCGTGAAGCTAAAGACCGCTTAAACAAGTTCCATGTGATTGATCTCGATTATTGGGAACATCCAGACTACAACGATGAGAGTTGGGTATCTGAACAAAAAGCGCAGCTTGGAGAAAAGGGTTTTCGCCAAGAAGTTTTGCGTGAGTTTCAAGGATCAGGAGAAACTTATTTTAGTGCCAAGATCATCAACGGCTTGACCGAACAAACAAGAAGTAATTATCCAAGTCGTAAGTTATTTCCCAAATGGGCAAACCAAGCTGGAAGAGTTGCTCAACTTGATAACGACGATAACAAGGGAGCTATGTGGATTTGGAAAGAACCTGTTGAAGGTCATGAGTATATTCTTTCCGCCGACTGTGCTGAAGGTCAGGCTGAAAACAATGATAGCAGCGTTTTTCATATCATTGACACAGCGACTCTTGAACAGGTTGTGGAATTTTATTCCAATCTAATCATCCCACACGAATTTTCCCAAGTTATCAATGAGGTTGCAACATTTTACAATAACGCATTAGTGGTTGTTGAGAATATGGGTCCGGGCACCGCTGTTCTTAGCGCCTTGCAGCACACTCTTTATTACGATAACTTATATTTTGAAAACAACAAAAACGCAAATGCGAAACCGGGCATAAAGATAGGCCAATCTAACAGATCACTTTATCTTGAATCTTTGCAAAATAGGCTCACTAATCAAACAGTCAGAATCAACAGTATGAGATTTGTTTGTGAGCTACAAACTTTTGAATATAATAAAGTAACAAGAAAGGCTCAGGCTCAAAAAGGCAAACACGATGATGCAATCATGGCAATGTGCATAGCACTTTATGTTCGTGATACTCTTCTCCGTGATTTGCCTATGGGAGCAGAAAGACCAAAAGAATCAGTTCAGATAATCAAGAATGCTGTTTATGAAGAAATTAAAAAACAACTTTTGGAAGGTTCTCCAGAAGATTTGCTAGCCGATGATGAAATTGATATTCTAGCACCAGAAAAAGATTCATACTATGGTGGTTATACTTACATACCTGAAAGAAAGTATGACAAATTACTCAGGGAATTTGGATTTTGAAAATGTATAAAAATTTATCAGACTATATCTCAAAAAAATCAATTCAACTTACAACTGTTAGAATGTCTCTTGATTTTTATCGTGAGAATTTGACAACATCGCTATCTGGACTTGTAATGAAAAGCGATGATAAAAGCCGTGATGCTCTAAGAAGAACTATAGACTGTGAAAAAATAAAAAATGCATTGGAAGAAGCGGATTATCCTTTTATAGAATCCTTTATGATTTGCCTTGAACAAGGCAATTCAAAAAAAATATTAAACCATATACAAAAAATTGAAGATTGGATTTTTGAGAATTCTCTCGATGAATCAATTGTCAATTTGATTGAATCTGAATTTTGGCTTTATCAATCAAACATATTAAAAAAAGAAATAGAACCTGAAGATGTTGATTATGCAATAGAATCATTAACTGATAAGTCAACATTTGTCCTTGAAGAAATGGTATTGAAAATAGAAAATGAATTGAGCAAAATTGAATGGGATAATCATCCAATTATGATAAAAGCTTTGCCTTCTGATAAATGGATTGCTGAAAAAGCTCGTGTTGAAATAGGAAATCAATTTGTTTCAAGTTTTGATTTACTCAAAGAGACAAATGTTTTTGTTATTGAAAATATTGTTTTGAGTGAAATGCCTGAAAGAATGAAGAATCAAATTCAGGCTTTAATGCAAAGACTCAAGGAAAGCCCAAAAATTAAGCAATTGGTAACTTTGTACATGTCGAAACCTGTAGTGAATAGAGACTTATTTGAAAATAAGAGAAAACAAATAGCTTTGGGAATAAAAACATTTCTTCCTAAAGGAACAATCCTCACGAATGTTCCGATTGATGAAAACCAAGATATATGGAAAGTAAAAATAGAGAAAATAAATCTTCTTAAGTCTCTTCAAGAAGGAGATGTTTCTGGATTCAAGATTATTGGTGAATCTAATTTGAGATGGATAGAATTGTTTAGGAGACAAAATGAAAAATAATACCGAAGCACTCAAGAATTCACTTCGTCAAGCGTTGTTGAATGCTCCAGATGACTTTGCTCTCAATGATGCCAAGTCATTCATTATCCGTGCATTGGATGTTGTGGAATCTTTAGAAAAAAAGAGATCAATTCGTGAATCAAATCAAGAGAAAAGAAAATTAGAATTATCAGTCAAAAAATATGATTATTTCAACACACTAAAGGTAATCGACAAAGAAATTAATTCTGAGAAAACAAAGTTGGAAGAAATTAAAAATAAACGAAATTCCAAAAAACTCTTGGATTATCCAGAAGAAGAAAGCGGAGAAATACAAAATGTTTTTGGATAATTCTTATATCATAGCTGAATTACCAGATTTACTTTCAGATGAAATTATTTCTTGGTGTTATGATCAAGTTGAAGATAGTTGTTTATATATCAACGGAGATCAGTACGGTAGAGTTCACGATGTTCATGTTACTGTTTTAAGTAATTTGAAAAAACAATCTATAAGAAATATAAAACAATCTATTGTAGAAGAAAGTTTATTTAATTGTATATTAGGTGATATAAAATTATTTACGACAAACAGTAAGTTTGATGTTTTATATGTTGAAATAACAAACAACGATATAATAGATGTAAACAAAAAACTTTCAAAAAACATAGATTTCGATAATTTTTATTCTTTTTTTATTCCTCATGTTACAATTTGCTACATGAAAAAAGGAATAGGAGAAAAATTCTTGGGTAATAAATACTTTAACGGTAAGAGTTTCAATGTGAGAGAATTAATTTATTCTTCTCCAGAAAATCAAATAAAATTTAGTCTTGGAGATTTCAAATGACAAATAATTGGCGTGGAATATTGAAAATAGAAACAATTCAACATATTAGGAATGGCAAAGTCATTTGGGAAGACCGTAATATTCACAATACTCTTCATCAATTGGGTGAAGCGTTTCTTTTAACAGCATGTTTTGCAAATGATGGCTCTATATTGCCAAACAATTATTACTTTGGACTCGATAACAGAACAACAATTTCAATTAATGATACAATTTCATCATTGATTGATGAGCCAGTATCTGGAGGATATGCCAGAATTCCAATAAGTTCGTCGAGTGGATTCACAATCACTTCAATAGGAGGCATCTATCGTGCAGTAACGCCAACTCTGATTTATACTGGAGCATCATCAGGATTCGGACCTGTTAAAAATCTTTTCATGGTCACAACTCCCGACAACACAGGAACACTTGTCTCATCTGCGCCACTTAGTTCTTCTATAACATTGGCAAGCGGAGATAGTGTTAACCTGAAAATGTCATTGCAACTACACGATTGCCCCTAACCCATAGTGTCAAGCAGAATTTCAATAGGCTTTATTTCAATAAAATGCACAAGGTGGTGCAAAGAATCATTGATTAACAATTTTTGATATAATTTGAAATCGCATTTAGATTCTCCTCCATCTTTATAATCAAGCAAATTTTCCGAAGTTCCTATTTTCTTTTGGATGGCAATTTTTCCTTCTCCTTCAATGTATTCTTCATCTTTATTGATGCTTGGCATCCAAATCTCAAATCCTTCATCGTCTTGTTTAATGTTTGCGCCAGTTTTCGGATTATAAATTTTGTATTTACAAAAAATTTCCTGTGCTGGTTCTGATGTGTTTCCTTTTTGGAACCATACTGGTACGCAAACTCCAACTGTTTTTATTTCTTTGCCTTGATTCAGTTCATATCTTTGTTCCTTGGTAAGGTAAAGATGATGAGAAACGGTCAGTGTCGCCATGATTGTTTTCTCCAATACTATATATTTTACACAAATTATTGTGGAGTTCAAATGCTTAAAAAATTAATTTATTCTCTTGCTTTGTGGATTTTTGCAATTACTCCTGTTAATTCATATCAAGACAATCCAAGGTTTTTTGATATTGATTCCTTTGACAGGATGCCGATTCTTGAGAGAGACAAGTTCGGCAATGAAAATCCAGCACCAATAGCTAGGCGTGGTCCTGAGTTCAGGAAATATTTGGCTCCTTCTGTAAAGATCATGGTAGGTGGAGCATCAGGATCAGGAACAATAATTCATTTCGATAATTTCAAAAAAACAGCATATGTTGCTACATGTGGCCACTTGTGGGAACAAGGCATAATGAATGCAGAAGAAGGCAAAAAACGCAATTTGAAATGTAAAGTAATTGTTTGGTATCACAACGACCAAAAACTAGATGCTCCTAAATCTTATGATGCAAATGTTATTTTCTATAGCTACATTAATGGCCAAGATACAGGTCTGATTACATTCAAACCAGACTGGGAACCAAACTTTTTTCCTATTGGCCCTTCGGATTACAGGTATGTAAAGGGTCAGCATTCACATTCTGTTGGTTGTGATTCTGGAACAGAAACAGCGCATTATGACATTGAAATGCTTGGCATAGATGGCGATGATTTGGTTACCCGCAATAATTCACCAAGGCCCGGAAGGAGTGGCGGAGGACTTATAGATGATGATGGTAGTTATATAGGAACATGTTGGGGAACCCAGTACCGTGATGGTACTGGCAGAGGTTACTTTACACCATTGTTTGTAATTCATAAATTCTGGTCAAAACAAAAAGGATATGAATTCCTACTTAATCAAAAACAAGTAAGCGGAAATGCCAAGCAAATTAAAATCAAAGATCATAGTGGTTCAAAAGAGGAATTCAGACCAGAATATATTTTGTTGCCCTGAAAAATTATGAAGTCCTAAATGCTGGACAGATTTTTCTCCAGTCGCATCTTCGGCATTGATCGCCAACTTTTCCATATGTGTCATCTGGATTTGTTGAGCGAATATGCTTGTATGTTTCATGAAGTTCTTGTTCTGCCGTCATGATGCTTTCTTCTGTAAACCTAGTCGATATAAGATCGCCACCATCCAAATAGTATAGGGCTGCTCGGATGTTCTCTGGTTTAGCTCCAAAATGCTTATTGACTACTCTTGCATAGCATCTTAGTTGCAAGTCTTTTCCAATTGTGCTTGCGTTTTTACGCCACTTACCTTTTTTAGTTGTTTTGTAATCAAGTATGAAAAACTTGTCGCCACGAATAATCAGTCTGTCTATCACGCCAGTAATCATGTGATTGTCAGGTGGATTCATGTCATATTTGAACATCCATTCGAGTTCTCCATCAAATCCTATAGTATCGCTTATTTTTTTGATGTTTCTAATGTGTTCGGGAAGTTTTCTTTTATATTCAGTGTCTAAAACAAAAGGAGGCTTTCCTTCTTCGACAACAATTTCGCCTTTTATGCATGAAGAGGCGATTTCTTCAATTGGTTTTTTGCCTTGATTTTCCACATAAACTTCTGCTATTTTATGGACAAGTTTTCCGTAACCGAAATAAGGTTGCACAGGTTCTTCGGAAACAAGCTTGAGGTGGTAGCGATATTTATATGCCAACTGGCAAGAGTCCCAAGTTTGTTTCCTTGAAACAGAGATATGTTCGCAAATTAGTTTATTTTCTTCCATATGATATTTTAGTATTATTGTTTGATAAAGGGAAGTGAAATGGGTGTTTCTTTCAAGCATTTTGAGAAATGGGCCAAAGATCGATTTGGCGATGAAAATGTTTTGGTTCGTAGTCCAGAAATTAGGATACACAGTATATTTGAACCGGGAGACGATGATTTTCACTTGTGGTGCAGCCCAGATGGCGGCAAGCTCAAGCGTAAAAATGGTGCATATCATTGTTTCAAAACTGATAAAAAAGGAAGCCTTGTCAAACTGATCATGATTGTGGATTCCTGTGACCATGACACTGCTCTGTCAAGGTTAAATGGAAGCAGGAGCATCCGTGATCTTGAGAAAGAATTGGAGGAAATGTTCTTAAAAGAAGATGGTCCTGTTATAGAATTCGACATAAAACCAATTGGACTGCCAATGCCCAGTGGTTGTCTTTTAATTTCAGATCTTGGACTCAATAACAGATGGAGGCAAAAAGCAGAGGGTTATTTGAATGGTCGAAAACTGCCAATTGATGGTTTGTATATTTGCGTGGATGGGAGATATAAGAACAGGATCGTCATACCATATTATGACAAAAAGGGAAAATTAATTTATTACAATGGTCGTGCGCTACACGATTCAAAATGCAAATATCTCGGCCCACCTAAAGATGTTGGTGTTGGCAAGGAAGATGTTGTATTTATGGCTGGAAAATGGCCAGAAGATGGAAGTCTTGTATACATCTGTGAAGGTGAATTCAACTCATTGAGCCTTAAACAGGCAGAACTAAATGCCGTTGCTTGCGGTGGCAAGAACATGAGCGAAAAGCAGGCATTGATTCTTAAAAACTATAGAACAGTTCTTTGCCTAGACAGAGATCATGCTGGAAAGGCCGGAACGGCCAAAATGAGTTCAATGATAGCAACATTAGAAACTGCCAAAAACTCATCTGAAAAACTAATGTATGTGATTCCACCAAAAGGATACAACGATTGGAATGAGTTTTTGGTCAGGAACAGTCCAGCTATGTTGCATCATTACATCATCAAAAACCAAAGGCCCCTTGATTATTCGGGGCCTAGGGGTACTGTTGGAGATTACTTCGCATTTAGCGATATATGGCAATAGTTATTTTTTCATCCAGTTACCTTTTCTTTTTCTCAACGCACTAGCAAGCGCCCCAGCACCAGCAGCGGCACCAAGAGCCCCACCTAATCCAACTCTTTTTTCTATTGGCATATCTGAAAATGCATCCATGGCTGTGTGTTTTGCTCCAACCGCATGATGCAATGCATTTTTAGGATCATAATCTTTTGTGTGAGGCGCAGCCGCTCCTAAACCCGCTCCAATACCTGCACCTGCTAAACCAGCCAATAATATGCTTTTCGCATTTTCATCATAAATTTCACCATGATTATTTTTAAGCCATTCAGAAAAAGTGGGGAAACCTACAGGAGCAACTTCGTTACGAAGCTCTTTTCTTTTTTGATCACTTGCTCTTTTTTCTCTTTTGTCAGCATGATAGCCTTGTCCACTAAATCTTGGTAAAGCGCCTCTGGCAATTTTTGTTTGATCAACATTGCCTTTAATATCATCGCTTTTTGGTGGCCGATTTTGTTTCATTTGTCTCATAATTTACCTCTTTTTTATTTATCTGATTTTTTTATTTTTTTCTCTTATAATTTAGTGGAGATTCAAAATGGACAAAAATTACGAAGAATTAAAAGTAGATGATGAATTAATTTTATCTGGGTTGCAAAAGGTCATAGATACAATTAATTATGAACCCAAAAAAGTTGAGCGTAAATTATACAAGTCAGAAATAACTAACGAGTTTGCATTATCAAGGGTTGATGAAAAGGCGTTGCAAGAATATCTTGAAAAAGATAGAGAAGTGGCAACATACGATTGCAATGTATACAAATTTAACAATATAAACTTTGATTTTCTGACAAATCGTATTAGCAGATATGTAAAAGACAAAAATATCAAAAAAATAGGCATAAGTGGTAGGATTTGGTATCCAAACAATGGATACATGGGATGGCATACTAATAGCAACAACAAAGGATTCAGGTTATATTGCACTTATGCAAGAGAGAGCAATAAATCTTTTTTCAGATATCGTGATCCAGATGATGGAGAGATCGTTACTTCATGGGACAAAGAAGGCTGGAATTTTAGAATGTTTCGCATTTCTGAAAATCTTCTTTGGCATTGTGTTTACTCTGAGACTGATAGGTTTAGCATAGGATATAGTTTGTACACATGAAAATTACAACAATTAAAAAATTACAAGAACAGTTTGTCAATAAAGTATGCACGGTTTTGACAACCGGAATAGGCAAAAATAATTTACAAGATCATCAATTTGCTGATTTCTTTACTGGAATAGTAGAATCAATAGATGAGGATGGAATATTTACAAGGCATCATTTAACTGGATGTAAGAATTTTTATTCTATGCAATTTGTAGTCGGATTACTTGAAGAGCAAGTAATAGATGAAAATAATCCCGAATATGAAAATATAGTCAATCAAGTCAAAAAGAATACACCCAACAATAATCCCATGATTATTGGAGTTGATCCTTCAGCATCGCCATATGTTGATCCAGCGACTCTTGCTGCGCTCTCAAAACAAGCGCAAGAATTTAACAAGAAGATGATTAACAAGGGAGGCAGTTAATCATCTCCCAATTTCATCAATATAGTTGTAGCTAATTTAAGGAAATTTATTGGATTATCAGTTTCTTCAATTTGTTTTCTTAAATGTTTTCTTTCCTTAGTTTCCAAATTTTTGATTTCATCTAATAAAATATCTGTTACAAATGAATAAAAGTCGTCTATTCGACTTGGCCAATTTTTCAAAGTATCTTTTATTTCTTGACTCAGCTTTTTTTGATTTTCTAAAACATGAACAAATCTTCTGACTATTGCTGGAACATTTTCTAAATTATCTTCAACAGTCTTTGTTTCTTCTTTTCCCGATACAGTTGGCTTTGTTTCAGTTGATACAGTTGGCTTTGTTTCTTCTTTTCCTGATACAGTTGGCTTTGTTTCAGTTGATACAGTTGGCTTTGTTTCAGTTGAAGTCTTTTTCAAGCCACGAAAACTTGAAGAACTACCAACTACTGGTTTTTGTTTATCGTCTGTTTTTTCTTGGTCTTTTATTATATATTTATTTATAATTTTTAGAACTTTTTCTTTTTCGTCTTTTTCAATTGGAGCTTTTTCAATAGCTTTTTTAACATTTGGAATTTCCGTATCAGATTTTTGTCTCACCAATTCTATTTCTTTTGGGGAAAGTTGATATGACAAAGCTGGCATGGCACTTGAAGATTTGCTTGCAACTGTAAATAAATCTTTCAATTTTTTTCTTAATTCATTTGCATGTTTGTCAATTATTTGGAAAATCTTAATACTTGAAGTATTTGATTCTTCTGACAGCATGGAAAATATCTCTTGAAAATTTCTATAGTCTTCAAGAGACATTTTGTTTTGATACTTACCAGTCCACAACTTTTTGAAATCTGTCTTATCATTTGCTGCGGTTTTCGGTTTTTGATAAGACCCTGACCAATACTGACTGAAGTCTGGAGAAAGATTTTTGCCGAAAATCATTCTTCTAGGAGATTTTGTTTGTATCAATCCCTGAGGAGTAATACTTACATTATCAATAAAATCTTTGAATTTATCCCAAAGGTTTCTGTCAACATCTGTTGTTCCAGTAATCAGTTCCTTTTTCAAGAGTGATGACCAAGAGTCAACCAAGTCATCAATCTGTTTTTCAACTTCCTGTAGTCCTTCTACAAGATTCAAATTTATTTTTTCTGTTATTTTACGAGATTTCAACATATGTGTTACAACCTTCCATCATTGTTTGATGGTTTTGGCCAATTTCTAACTTTATATATTGAATTTTTTAATATTGTTCGCTGATATATTCACCGATTTTCTTCAAAGACATAAGGCATGAATCGAATCTATGAAAATCGCTGCTTATGTATTCCAAAGCTATTTCGTCGAATTTATCTGCTGAAATATCGTCCACATCAAAGTAAATTGCTTTTCCTCTCTTGCCAACAACTTTATATTTGTGCATTAGAATATAAGCTGCTGCTCCAAGATCGGTAACAAATCGAAAATTATGTGGATTAAAATTATATTCACCGATTTTCTTGAGACTCATGATGCAAGCATCAAATCGATGGAATTCACTTGACAAATAATCAAGAGTAAATTGATCAAATTGTTCAGATGTATGTTTATGGTCAAGGATAAAATAAATATCTTTGCCTTTTCTACCAATTACCTTGAAATCATGCATTAGCAAATATGCAGCGGCACCAAGGTCGCTTATGCATTTCTGATTAACTTTCATTCTTTACCTTTCTATACAGTTCACTAATTAATTCGCCACAAGAAGACGACTATTCTTCACTTCGATGCTTCTGCGGCTACCAAGCAACCTCTGGCCACCGAATACAATGGATCAGATGGCTTGATAACATCGCCAATTTTAATTGGCAATTCAACTTTACTTATTGTTTCCTTGAACAATTCAGTAAATCCATTAGGAGAACTTGTTCCTCCTGCATTTACGACATCAACTTCACCATCAGTTCTTACAGTTTTGTTAACATCGCTAAATCCTTTTTTCAAACCGTTTACGGTATGTTCAATCATGAGTTGATATTGTGTGTGAATCGCTCTTTCAACAAGAGTTGATGGAGGCTTTGTCAAATCAATCTTGGTTTTTTCCTTGTTGATGAAACTGATGCTTTCTCCAGTTGCCTTGGCTGCTTGACGATCAATCCAGTCTCCTGAATTTACAATAGCAAAAGTAAAAACTGGCGATCCATACATCGCATAGCAAATGTTTACCATGCCAGCACCAAAACTTGCAGAAATTCCCGTATATGCTTTCTTGCCCAATTCAGCATAAACAAGTGCGAGTGCTTCATTGATTGGATGTGCATCAACCTTATATCCTGTTTCACTTTTGTAAGCTTTGAAAATGGCATCGAGAATTCTTTGATGGTAATCAGCATCTGTTTCTTGATTGACTGCATTTGCTGGAACACAATAATATAATGTTTCGCCGTCTTTTTGAACATTATTGATTAGGCTATGAATCATGATGCTCATGATCTGGAAAGCGTCTTTTTCTTTTGGGTTAACGCAACCATGTGTCATTGGCCTTTTAAGTTCTAAAGCACTCATAGTATAAGTCATGTTGACTGCTGCTTCTCCAAGAGCGTATGCTCTCTTTTCACGCTCGATTAGAGGAACTCCTGCCCTTTTCATCATGTCGAAAACGAATCTGTTTTCCAAAGGCATTTCAAGGAATGCGTTTACTTCTCTGTGATATTCAAAATTTCCATTTTTGTCCCTGTTACAATGAACCAAGTTATATGTTCCGCAATCAAAACCATGACTAGCCATTTTTATTCTCCTTTACGCTTTCTTTCCAAATTCAACTTTAGGCATGGGAGCAAAATCAGGTATTTCCCACATTGGCTCTTCAATTTTTTGAGTTGCAACCTTTTGTTCCATTTGTGGAACAACAACACTTGGAGCAGCAGTAACTTTAAGGTTATCACTGTTAAGGTTTATCGTGATTTCCAAGGAGATGGTCACATGCATTTCTCCATCTTTGGTCACAACTTTGACTGTATTGGGTTTAAGTAATTGTCCCAAGCACCCTCCACGCAAACCGTCACAATCATTATAGTTATCTCTAGCAATATTAAATTAACTAATCAAAATGGGCCATTTTTTGAACATTTTATTTATGCCTTCTTTGATTTCCTTTTCTGTCAACTCTGTCAAACAAGGCTTTAGTTCTTTTTGTGTCTTGGGACAAATTCGATAATTGTAACAAGGTCCGCAATCCCAATTTCCATCATCCATATGTTTTTGCACAAGAATAAAATCATAATATTTTCCATATGTTTTTCCATTAGCGAAAGTGAATATGCCAGTCATTGGTATTCCAAGACCTCCAGCAAGATGGAATGTTGCTGTATCAACAGTTACGACATAATCGGCGCATGCCGTGTAGTAAATCCACTCATCAATTGTTGTGTTTGAAATGGTATTGATGTTAAATTTTTTCAGTTCTTTGTCTTCTTTTTTTTCAATTACAAACACATTGAAATCAATTAATTCTTCTATTACAGCTTTTATTTGATTTGGCTGAAGACACTTGGTTGTAATTGCAGATTTAGGACTGAATACAACGATTGGTTTTTTTTCATCTTTTACCATTTCTTGCATTCTTTTTTTGTATATTGCAATTTTTCCCTTATGCAAATCAAAATGCATATTGGGATCTTTTATTTCATAACCGCAAAAAAGCCCCCATACTTCGGCACGATGTAGTTTGCATTCTTTACCATAATGACTTTCGTACTTGTTGGATGTTTTCACACAAGTTTGATAAAAAACAAGATATTTTTCTTTTTTTAGGTCTTCTGGGAAAATAATTTTATCAACAAGAGGATGATCTTTTATTGCATCTTGATATTGATTAAGGCAACAAAAGTGTATTTTTGCTTCTGGAATTATTTTTTTAACATCATCAAATATTAAGCGATGAATAAGAACATCTCCAAGCCCTCCCCAATCAGATATGAACAAGATTGAATTTCTTGCCTCGTTGAATTCCTTTAATGACATGTTTTTTCTTGATTCTTGCATGACTTAAAATAGTTAAGCCCAGCCTTGAAATAGAGGCCGGGCTTAACACGATTAATCATGAAAATCAGCTATAGCAAATGCTTCTTGCCGATACGATAATCTGAACTGTCTGATCAGAACCACTTGTGTTCTCAAAATTCAATTTGGTTACAGCAAGGTCACCATAGTTGAAAACTTGAGTGTCTCCGGCTTTAAGGTCAAAAATTGCTCCAGCAAGACCATTAAGCTTCACTTTTACATCACCGCCAGCAGCATCAGTTGAAGCAATCTGAACGAAGTTGGCTGGAGATCCTGTGTCGTCAACGATGTCCGCTTCATGATCAACATAAACATCACCATCAAGAACAGTGAAATTATAAACCAAAGGATATGTATTTTCTTCTGGAATGTCGCTATAAATTGAACCATCATCTGTTACGACTTCAATGAAAGACTGATCATAGCTAACTTGTGGATAAGCAAATCTTTTCCAATAATTGCAATCAGTAAACTGATCGCCATCATTAAGTTTACGATAAATTTTGTTTGGACCAGTTACATAAATGGTGCGCTGAATTGAATCGACAAACTTTACTCCTGTTGCAGGATTTAAGTCCAAACTACCTTGAGTAAGGTTATTCAAATTCACCTTGAATACGCTCATTTTTCTCCTTGGAGATAAAAAGGGATCAAAACTACCTCTTACATATTTATGCACAAGTGATTCATTCACAAAGGAATATTCAAGATTTCAGATTTCGGGAACATCATCTTGAAAATATTTTCACCAATTCCATTAGAAATGAGGGTTACTTTCTTTCCTGAAGAAGCAGCCTCGTACAATAATTCATTTTCAACTCCCACAATCCATTCAAAATTATTCCAGTCTTTGTTAATTTGGCAGGTGCAATTTTTCGATGCAATATATTCTAATGAAAATTGTATTTGTTTGTGATTTAAGCTATTTATTGGATAAACACCATTTGTGAGAAGGTTAGCTGGTCCATATTTACTAAAAGAAGTGCATATTGGTTTAATTTTCAAATCAGATTCGATAAAAAGCTGCTCAATTGGATGTTCTCCTTCTTTATAAGAAATTTCTCTGACATAAGCAAATTGATTCTTTTCTGCAAAAAGTTTTGATTTAACCAATGTTCTTGGTTCTCCATGAAATAAATAAAAGAGATCATCTCTGCAACAAAGATAAACTTTGATGCCGGGAAAGGCTTGTTCCATTTGAGGCCTGAGAAGACGAAGCTGTGTCAAATATTCTTTGTTGTAACCAAAATACGATATGCAGTAATTATCTTTGATCTTCGCATAATCTGGTAAAGCTATCATGAAAAACCACCAAAATGAAATTAATTCCACGGTTGACGCATTGCAAGAATTCGTCAAGCAATTTGATGCAAATGACGACTATACTAAATTAGTAATCGAAATTTTACTAGAAGAGCTTTTTTTAAGCAATAAAAATCTAAAAAATTCAGGTAATTAAAATCATGGCAGCTAATCAAACCACAAACATTTATATTTATTTGGCCAGAAGAGACAAATCATCTGTCAAAATTTTAATTGTTGCAAAGGGCAAAGAAATACTCGCATCAAGGCTTGATAATCCTGAAATATTGAACTTGCCTTCAAATATGACAGATGAATTAGTTCAATTAATTTACGATAACAGGATGTTTTGGGAGCCTTGGGCCGAGTCAGCCGATAAATTTGAAGACTTAAGGGCTGCTCTCAAAGATCGTGGTTACACTAATATACCTTTGAGTTCGCAGCCTCAAATAACCATAAAAACAACAATACCCAAAATTAACACTAATCAATTGCCACAGAAGATAACAATGATCAGGAAAAAAACTTAGCAATCTGATTTTTTCAAATGCATTTTGTGGATCATAAATGAGCCGCTATCAACAGCGACATACATGTAATGTCCGTTTTCTTCTGTGATTTTACCACCGTTTTTCTTAAAATCTTTTGCCACTTCAAGTAATTCGCCATCTTGGGTTTCAATTCTTGAAACGAGTTTTTTGAGGGGTATTTTTGATTCAACTTGAACACCGACCATACTTGATCTGCCGTTTTCTTGTTGCTGCGACATCCATTTTTTGAAGTCGCTGAAATTGAATGGTCCAAAAGGATCATCATCGTTTTTATAATTCCATCTAGTCATATTTTTCACCACCTTGTTGAAAAAAAGGAAGTAATTCTTCCTCTCTTATATATGGTGCATGTTTATATTCTTTAGTGCTTGAATGATCACTTAATTTAGTTTCAAAATGAGGATGATTTTTTATCCAATAGAAAAATCCATCAATTATTCCGTGAGCTATAGAATGTTGTGGATATTCATATAATCCATTTTCAAGTTTTATAGCACCGGGTCTTTCACCATCAAAACTGTCATCACAACAAAATAACATTATATTTTCAGCACCAAAACGATAAGCTATATTGAGTGCGGCGCATATAGAGTTCCTATAATCATCAACCTGCCATTGGGTTTCCTTTAACCCAAATCCAGAATATTTCTTTTCATTGACAGGATAATATTTATATTTTATTCCTTTGTACGCATTCATAAATTGATGATTTGTTCTGCATGAAGCTATGCATTTTGGCATGATACGATTTCTTCTGGGAAGATATTTCATGCATTCTCTATATGGATTATTCACCACATACCAGTTCATGACTCTATCGGTTAGGTTCCATTTTATCAAAGAACCATTTACACCTATGATTGTTGTTGACTTTGGCAATTTAGAAAGAATTTTCTGTTTGTTCTGAAAACCATAACCATCAGAAACAATCACAACATCACGCATTTGAAAACTTTCGCTATCAATCCAAGCACATTTTTCCAGACTATTTTTTGTTTCGTTTTCCAAGAAGGTAAAATAATCTTTGTTGTCTATAGTATTATTCAGGTCAACAAAAGGAAATTGATCAGATGTGAAATCTCTGACCCACATCCCTTCCTCTGTTAAATAATACTTGTTACCATCAGTTGTTTTTTTAATTCTATCAGACATTTTTAAGCCGGTTTGTTGCAGGGTACTAAGGCAAAGCAGGGTTGTTCGCCATTTTCTCCAGTTAATTTTGTCACATCCAGATTGATCTTCACATCAATTGGAGCCCCCTTATAAACAAGTTCGATTTCCGGTTTTTCTGGCATGACCAACTTGATTTCCGAAGGAGCGCCTATCAATTCAATTGCAGATGGTATTCCAACAACTTGAATTTTTTCTGGTATTCCAGAAGCATCAATCTTTATTGTTGGCATAACATTTGGAACTTCTAATTTAATTGAACTTGGAAGATTTGATGTCTCAAGCTTAATTGATGATGGTATGTTAGTGGCCAAAAGCTCTATTGTTGAAGGAACATTTTCAGAATTAATTCTGATTTCATTTGGTATGGGCACATCTGGAGCAATAATCCTAATATCAGGAATTTTTGGCGACTCAACCCTGATTATTGCGGGTATGTCATGCAAAACCTTGATGTCTGGTATCTCGGGAATTTTCAAAGTAATTTCTGATGGTATTCCAACTTCTTCAGCTTGGATTCTTACAGGCTCCAATGGACTGAATGAATCCTGCTCTGAAAACAAATCCTTGACTTTAGTGAATGGCGTACTTGCTGGGGCACATTGCACGGTCACAACAGCACTCAGTTTTGGAGGAGTTCCCCACGAAACAGGGATGTAGGGCGGTGTTCCCCAATCTACTGATATAGGCCCTAATTTTGGTGCTGGGGCAAATTGAATCTTCGGGAAAGTTGGCGCTGGACCAAATGAAATTCTTGATGGTAAATCATCAAGAACCTGAATGAAATAAGGGATATCATCAACCAGAACAATTGCATCAGGAAGATCATCATAAAGCTCAATAAGAGTTGGTATGTCTGATGCCAAAGTTATTGTCTCAGGAAGATCATCTGCCAAATTAATTGATGTTGGAAGATCATCATTGAGGTCTATGCTTTCTGGCAGGTTTGCAATTAAATTTATGGTTTCTGGAATAGTACCAACTAAATTTATGCTCCTTGGTAGATTTTCTACAAGTGTAATGATATCTGGGACAGTAGACTCAAGCGTAATAACATCTGGAATATCTTCCATAACATTTATTTCACTTGGTATATTATCAATTACATTGATATTTGATGGCAAATCATGACTCAAAGAAATAACAGATGGAATTTCACTAGCAACAGAAATAACAGATGGTATGTTTCCAGTTATTGATATTAGTGTTGGTATAGTTGCCGTTACTTGAATCGAAATTATTGATGGTATTTCTAGACCAATCACAGTAATAGTTGAAGGAATGTCTTCAAGAATTGAAATTATTCTTGTTATGTCATCAATAATTGAAATAACTGTAGGTAAGTCGTCATACAACTCAATATATGGAGGCAAATCATCCAAAAATGGTATATTGGTTGGTAATGAGTCAAATACTGTAATAACTGGGTCAATATCATCTTCTACTATAATGACAGGAGTGATATCATCTTCTACTATAATGACAGGAGTGATATCATCTTCTACTATAATGACAGGAGTGACATCATCTTCTACTATAATGACAGGAGTGATATCGTCATTCACTATTATGATTGTTGGCAAACTATCTGTTACTACAATTGTGGTAGGCAAATTATCGTTTATTGTAATAGTTGTAGGTAAATCATCATCTACTGTAATAGTTGTAGGCACATCATCAATAATATTTATAATTGTTGGTATATCTTCAACAATGGCTATTGTAGTAGGAATGTCTTCTATTATTGTGATGATTTCAGGTATATCGTCATCAATGGTGATAGTTGTCGGAATATCACTATTTACATTAATTTCAGTTGGAATATCACTATTTACATTAATTTCAGTTGGAATATCACTATTTACATTAATCTCAGTTGGCAAATCATCTACTATTGGTATTTCAGTTGGTAAATCATCTACTATTGGTATTTCAGTTGGAATATTACTATTTACATTAATTTCAGTTGGAATATTACTATTTACATTAATTTCAGTTGGGATAATATTGCCAGTGATAATAATTTCATTGGGCACAACTGAAATAATGCTGGGAACATTCAAAGGCGTAATTGAAACAATGGACGGAATGACAATAGGTGGAACAACACTAATGACGCTTGGGACAATAATTGGCCCAACAGGCCCAATATTCAAATAAGGAAATACAATTGGTGGAATTTGTGGAGTAAGAGATGGAACAGTTATATCTGGTAGTGTAATAAAAGGAAAGTCTGGAATAGTTGGTATTGGTATTTCCAAAACAGGTGTTACAGCCTGTTGTGGAATGTCTGTTAAAACTTCTCTTTCAATCGGAGTTTGGACTATGGCACATTGGCCATTTGAAATAGTTAAAACAGGGTCAATTTTTGAGTTTGGAGCGTAAGTGTGAGTTCCACTTGTCGATGTCGTTGTAAAATTGCCATCTCCAAAATCAAGCCTGTAGTTTGTAAAAATTCCTGTAATGGTTATGGCATAACTCATGACTGTGCCAGTAACAGGGTTTTCGCTCAATATGCTTTTGTCAAAAACAACATCTGGACATGAAAAATCATCAAAAATTGGATTTAACTGTTGAAGATTTCTTATTCTCCAATCCAATGTGGTTTTGTCTGGAGTAAAGTTATATCCAATGAATTTTTCAGTCTGAACTATAGCATCAACAAGCTGATTGTGATGCTCCGCAATTACGAAACCACGAACTTCACTTCCGGCCTGAGTTTTATGAGTATGAGTCCCGCCTAAATTTCTTGAGCAACGCTTAAACTTGTTTATTTTTCCATTTTCATCATATGCAACTGAATCGTAGTAAAATAATTCACCATCAATATTTGCAAAACCATTAGTTGACCATTGCTCTTGTAATTCTGCCGCAACAGGAACAATATCAATTTCCTGAGCCCAAGGCAGATTTTCTCCGCTTGTTAATGTTTCTGATGTGTTGTAAACCAGAAACAAAGTTTGTTCACTGTCGTAATTTTTAGGGTAGACAGGAGTTGGTGGAAAGTAATTGGCCACTTTTTGATTTATCCCTTTTTTGTATCAAAGTATTTATCTCTATAAGTTAAAAAATGGTCATGTTCCATTGATCACCACTTGGCCTGCTGGTAACACTACTGAATGTTGTGTCTGTTTCATTAAATTTTATAAATGCTTTTGCACTATAGTCAAAACTTAGATAAGCCAGCTTGTCTCCGTCAGAAGCTGCCAATAATGTTTGGCTTTCGCTATCGAATCCAGAGACTGTACTGTCCTGAAGAGCCTTGAATGCTGGAGAGTTAACTCCCGGCCCGCCAGTGCCCCAAACGCCTGTAGTGGGGTTATAAGCCGCAACTGCGCCAGAGTTGCTAAAGAAATAAACACCAGTTGAAAGCGCAACTAATTGCCCTTCTATCTTAGACGAACCTGTCATATCTGGAAGTTTCTTGATATTAATAAATGGTTCTGATGTATTTCCACTTGTTCTGTAAAAACTTTTGATTCTGAAAAATGTTCCAGTTCCTTGGTTTCTGAGAAAAAATCCTGCATCGTCCTTCCAACAACTACGGTAAACACTCATGTTTCCTTGTTCTGCTATGCCAGAAATATTGAATGTCACCTCATTTTCCTGTAATTCTTCTGCTCCGTTTTGATAATTATCATTTGCTAAAATGGTTGCTGGTATCACGGCAGATAAAGTGCTTAGAGGAACAACATCCTTGGTTTGATTTGTTGGTGATGTATTGGGAGATATTGATCCAATTACTCCTCCAAACACAAAATAAATTTTTTGTGTTGAAGCCAACCCAATCCAGTTCCAAGGTCTTTGGATATCAACACCAGCGTTATCAATCCCACTTGTGTAAACTTGAGTGAAACCATTGAATTGCGAGCTAAGAATTTTTTCATTTAGAACAGAACTGTTAGCGGGTCTTCCACTTGCCCAGTAAAGAATTCCTGTCCCAGCATTACCGGAACTTGCTGATGTTCTAGGAGCAAATCCAACATTTCTGTTGAATTCCCTAAGTTGCTGTGCCGAATTAACAACTGGATTGGAAACTGTATTCACAAGAAATGACTGGTTTACATTTAATGTCAAAGGAGCGGTAGTTGACTTGAATGTTTCGCTTAGAAGTCCAAATTCAGATACAGAAGCTTGCGTTTTATTGGTGTTATACAACCAAAGCCAAAGGTTATATTTTTCCACAATGTCAAATGCGCTTTCATATACTGTGATTCTGTATGCGCCCAATTTTGTGTCGCATCTTAAAACCATGTCATATATTCCACCAACGCTATAAACTGCTCTTGCGACAGTGGAATTTCCATGTGTCAAATCATCCGTGAAAGACCAAGTGTAAGTTTCGATAGGATCAATAATCGTTCCGTCTATCATGGTTTCGCCAGAATATGTCACTCCCGGTGTGTTTGGATTAGTTCCAGTTGGAATGTACATGTCAATGATTGAATTGATTGGGGCACGAATAACTGGAGTTGTCGTGTAAGGGCCTCCAGATGGCACTCCGGCTGTGGTAATTATTTGATTGGCTCTTGCAACAAATGTAATGCATGCTTCGCTTGGAGCAGGAAATTTGGCTTCTATGAGATCATCAAATATTACTGTGTCTTCTCCAAAATCATTAACTATTTTAAGCTGCACGGTGTATACGCCCGGCTCAGTATAAACCTTACTAATTGTACCGCCATCAATATCTTCCACAATAATATTGGATATATTGTTTGGAACATAAGATGCTAAAGAAATTACTGAAGGTAAAACTGACATTACTTCTAATGTGGATATTCCTCCAATAACTGATATGAATGAAATGGTAGATGTTGTATTGTCGCCAAAATTCCAAAAATATTGAATATTCGATGATGATCCATCAGTGCCAAGACGAAAACTTAAGTCTGTGAAAGTAACCGTAAGAGGTGCTAGACCACTAGTCTTATCAACCTTGAACCAAGCTTTCGGCTGCAATGCTATTTGTCTTAAATAATTAATTCTTTCTTCCATAGTTCCTTCGAGAGGCCTTGTTGCAACTTCACCTTTTTTTCCAACAAACTCTTGAATTCCTATCAATGCATCTTTGATTGCATTGTGGTGTTCTGCCATTACATTCTGAATGACATTGGTTACATTTTTTGGCTTGGCATTATCAACAAATCCAGATAGAAGTGTCAGACCTTCAAATGTTGTAAGTGTTCTGGATGTGTAGGAAAAGCTCAGGGCACGAAGAGATGGTTCACTACATTGTTCGGTGAGAGTGATGATTCCGGTGTTGTTAAACAACCTCATGGTTGATTCGTCGCCAAGAACCGTAATGGTGGTATCGCCGGGATTGTAATCCTCTGCAAGAAATACTCTTAACCCATCACTAACCTTGTAAAGGTTTAGATTGGTATCAAAAGATACAGGATAATTTGTTGCCATTATTCCACCACTATGCTGTCAGCAAGAACAGACCTTTTCACTTTTTGGTTTTCATACACGATCAATAATGATGGAGTGTATTTTCCGGGTTTATCGTAGGTATAGGAAGTAAAATGGATATTTGGATCAAGTTCCGTAATTGTTTGTGAAGGAACAAGTACACCATTTTGATAACCAACACCATCAAAAACCCAGTATCTTTGAATGATGTCGCCGTCTGCTTGGTCAACAAAGTTGAATTTTGTCGCCAAATTAGAATCTCCCAAGGAAATGGCAGTCTGCATTGAAATTCCTGTTTTTGGAAGAATATAGAAAAATGGCAAAGCTGCATCGTTACTTATTGTGATGTAATTTTTCTTTTCAGCAATTCCCTGAGCCCCGCTCTCAGTAATGATGTTCAATTTGATCGAAAAAACACCTTCCTTGTAATATGTGTGTGATGGAGATTTTTCTATTGAAGTAGTTCCGTCTCCAAAGTCCCAAAGATATCTAATTATTGGTCCAGAACTAAAGTTCTGGAATCTTATTTTTTTACCGGGCAAGGCAATTGTTGGATAACTTCTGAAAACTGGTCTTGGTGCTAAAAATCTGTTTTCTTGAGTCTTAAGGATACCATTGAGGGAAGTAGATAATGGATTTGTTTCAACTCCAACATTTGTTTCGATGTTGATTATGGCATCCTTGATACTATTGTGATGTTCTGCGAAAACTGCGCTTGTAACATAACTTCCAACTGGCCAAGGATTTTGCCTTGATCCAGCGAATCCCCTTATCAAATTCTTAAAAATCCCTTGAGATTTATTGTCGTAATAAATCATCTCTGCGGCACCGGATTGGCCGGGAGGAGGACCAATCCTGATGATGCCTGTTGATGGAAAACTATCATTGTTTTCGACTAAAATAAATTTTGCAGTATATGTTAATGATTGAGATAATTTAGTTTCGGCATTGTTTTTTGCCTCATAAAGCTGATATCTTGAATCTATCGCCTCTGGATAAAGAGATAAATTTCCTGTAACATAACCAGTATCATACGATGATATTTTTGTTACTGCCATCAAGTCTCCTTCAAATTCTTAGATTCAAGTTTTTTGGCTGTTTCTGAAAGTTTAACAAGTATTTCATTTTGTTTTAAGTTTAATGTTTGTAGTGTTTGTTGTTTGATTTTTAAGTCGTCTGGCAAAGCCACAATTGTTTCAATAAGATCGACATCAATTGTGTTCTGGGTCAACATCTTAAGATTAACTTTTTGGGTAAGTTTTTCTTGCCAGTATTCCTTTTGAGCCTCCAAATCATCAAAATGTTTGAGTGGTTCAATCTTTTCCAGATTTTTGAATGTTTCCAGAAAAAACTTACCTTCCTCTGATATCCAACGCCTTCTTTCTTGAATATCCTTATAACTTTGTTCCAAAGCCTTTTTTTGACGATCCAACTGGCGAATTTTAATGTCACATTCTTTCATAAAAAGATCATGTAAAATCTTATCTTCAGGTAGGGATTTATCCTTGTCATGTTTTACTTTTTGGACATTAATATCTAGTAGCTCCAACTTATCTTTTAACTCTTCAGTTTCAAGATCAATGCTTTTCAAGCTTTCGCTTCTATTTTTCATTTCCCGAAGGCATTGCCACATTTTTGATTGCATTGTCGGCTCTTTGCCAATCAAAAAATACTTTAACTGAAAATAACTATGTCTTTGATTGATTTCTCTTTTTGAAATCACTTCATCAATTTCTTTCAGCAATTCATTTTTTACAAGTTCCATGTCATGCTCCTTAGCACATTTTACTGCCTACTATTGCCTTGAACTTACAACCATATTCGACAGCTTCCGCTGCCCAAGCAAGTTTAACCATGTCAAGAGAGCCACTTTCCTGCATTTCTCCAACTTCCCTGAATGTTTTGCGATTTATAAACAATCCATTCAAAGTGGCATCAATAAAATTATATTTGTAATTTGCAACTGGATAAAGAATATCTTTTTCATTTGCAACATAGAATGAAAATTTGGAATCAAGGTTTGGTCTTACATTTGTTCCAGCTATTACAAGAAAAACCCATTCGGCAGGAGAGTGGCGCATTCCAACATTTATAAGAGAACTTATTGTTTCATTTCCCTTGTATACAGGGCATATTTTTTTAATTTCAGCCACATCTTCTTTGATTGCTGATGATTCCGTAATTGTTATAAAAGGTAATTTTGGATAGTGGTATTTGATCGAACTGGCTGTATTTTTGATTAGATTAACAGCACAATCTGGCGATAAAATTACAAAACACACTTTCAAATCTTTGTTTGAAAACATAGTCACAATAAGCACTCCTCCGTAATTATAAGAGAAATGCTTTGATACAATCAAACAGAAAAAGTATTGATTGTGTCAACTCGGTCAAATCCTTCTTTCGGATCTATAGCTTCAAAACTTTGAATCATTCTATTGACGACATCTTCGCCAATTGTTTTGCTTCCTCCCTGCTTTCTAATCTTATCGCTTCTTTCTTTCATTCTTCTCATCAATTCAGGAAGATCAGAATCCTGAAATGTAAAAACTACCGCTCTTTTGAAATAATCTTTTTTGTCTGCATGTTTCAAAGCGTTCTTGCGAACAGAAGCTGTCATGTTTGTCATATCAACAACAATATTCAGGTCAGAATTTACTGCATCAGCAAATCTTTTTTGCAATAAATTATTTATTCTATCATTCGCTTCTTGAACTCTATCGAAAACCACGGGAGTCCATTTCATCCACAAAGGAGCTTTTTGCACATTCCCATACTTTTCCATTCCAGCCACGCTAGTATTTGGCAAAGCATCTTTTGGAGGCAACGCAAACATATCATCATATGTCATGTCGTAATCTTTTGATACACGATCAACTATTTCATCACGACTTACAACAAAAACATCATCTGAATGAAATTTTTGAGCTATATATGTGCTTTTGCCAACTGCTGGAGGTCCGACCAGAACAACAAGTTCTTTTTTGCTGTCTGTATTTTCATTGCCATACTCATCCTGCAAGATGAACTCACAATAAAGATCATTATCTCTATTCTTCACCCAGTTTATAAATGACATGCAAGCTCCTATGTTACAGCTACATCAAAATCAATTCTGATTATATCAGAAGCATTGATTGCAGTCGCAAGCGCAAATGTCCCAGCAAGATGACTTGGAGTGAACCTATTGGAAGTCCATGTGCTTACGGTGTTGTTTGGAACATATACATTATACTCTGAATTAAGTCTCACACCATTGATATAAACTCGCAAACTGTCTTCCATGTATGGAGTAGATGGGCTATTGACCTGAAAATTGATGTAATTGCTAGTTACTGGTTCTAAATCATAATAATGACGATGGGCAAAAGCAATAGAAAATTTAATTTCCGGCTTTACGCTATTCGGGCCTTCAAATGTCCATCCAATACTAGTTGACTCAGCCAAGACAAGATTGTCAATACCACCATCACCGAATGTATAAACAAGAGATGGCGTGTTGACATCAACCAACAACTTAGTGGCTTCATCTGCAACAAGAGAAAGCTTATCTCTCTCCGCCTCTAGCATCCTCACAAAAGGAACAGGATTGCTTACTGTCACATAACCAAGATTTTGGTAATCTGTAAGATCAGAACCAGAAACGGTAGTACTACCATCTGTGTGTTTTGCAATATTGTGCAAGGCATCATTAACAGCACTAGTAAGCAAATTACCATCATCTTGAATCGATTGATCAAGACGATTAGCCAATGTTCCTACAGTACCAGCACTATTTCTTAAAATCTCTTGATGAGTGTCTACAACAGCATTGATCAGATCATCCCTATCAGCCAATGTTTGCAAAGGCAGATTGTCATATTCCCAGTGATAAGGCTGGCCAGCATTGTATTGTGGAACTGGTAAACCATTTAAGTCAGGCATTTTCCCCCTTCAATATTAGATAAAGCTTAGAGTCCAATTCCAAATGATACTCATCTGATCTGTTTTAGTCAAATCAGGAAATGTAACCATACTGTACAAATCACCAGTGGCCATTTGCAATGCCATCTCGTTGAGAGTTTCGCCAACTGCATCACCAGTTGCCAAAACAGAGGTCAAAATTATCTGCGAATTAACATTAGGATCAATTGCGGATATGACGGGCTTTGATGAAACTGGAGAACCACAAAACAAACCATTTCTACCAGCATCAACGAATTTTACATTTCCGCCAGTAGTTCCACCAGTTCCAAAAATCATCCTGTTAATGTAGAAACTATAATTTCCAGTAAATTTGTTTCCGAGAGAAGCAGCTAGAGCTTCACGACCATTATTTAATACCGTGTTTGGAAACTCAATAATCTCACGCTTTCCACAAGCATAATCTATTATCATCTGCACATCGCCACGGGTCTTGATACTGTTAATTAGATCTTTCATAGTGTGCCTTCTTCTCCGCTTCCATTGGAATAAACAATTTTATACGAGATTGATTCTTTCTGCTTTATGTTTTCCTTCGGCATTCCCTGATCTTCAACACTCAGAGAAGCGACTATCGCATCATTCAACTCATTTGTCCCAGTAACATTAGGACTTCCTGATCTATCCAGCTTTTGGAAAGTATGAGTTGGTTGACCTGATTGTTGGCCGGGAATCGTTGATCCCAAGCTATTGTATTTATACATATTGACTGTAACTGATGTTCCTCCGTTTAGCAAAGTTCTCCAATAAATGTCAGGACCACTTAAATTTATTGTAGTATCGCCTGCTGGACTATTTCCGTTAATACCCGACATCCAATAATTTACACCATCAACTTCGACAATATAATTAGCCATGAAATTATTTACTACAGGATCAACATATGGTAAAATATTGTTTGATCCATCTTGAATTCCAAGGCTTGTTTCGTAGTCAATTCCAGAAAATTGAATGTTCATGCCACGATGACTCATGTAGCCAATGACATTGTCAACCATTCTTTTAGTGATAACCATATTAAGTCCAGCTATAGTACCACCATTATAACCGCTTATATAAAACTGGTCTGTTGTTCCATCAACCAAACTGGATATTTCATAATCAATTGAACTAACATTATGATAAAAATTTGGTCCAGTTATCATGCTGCTTATTGGTAGCAAAGACGAATTCAAAACTGTAACCCGGCCTCTGGTGGTAACAGTTAGAAAACCTAATGTTCCTGTGGTAACTGGAGTAGCACCGTTATAAATTGTGTAGCTTATATTTGTAGAGGAAGAAGAAGGAAGAGTACTGTCATAATCTATAGTTAAATTTCCGCTAGGATCAACATTCAATATTGTATAATTTGTTAGTCCGTAAGCGGGAATAGAAATTTCATAAGCAGATAAAGCAGTTCCTTGATTAACATCAAATTGCGACTTGATGCCAAGTAATCCAAAATCCTTAGAAGAATCGCCAAATACAACAAGATTGTCCTGAATTATATTGCACAAAGATCCATAGTTGTAATTGTCAATAATTGGATTAATGATTCTGAAAGGAAATGAACATGTACTCAATGATCCAGACCATGAGAATATGTTATTGCACCCATCAATTGGCTCTGTTGGTGAAGTATTGAAATAAACAATTCTGTCATCAACGCCGTATACTATATAAGAACCTTGATATGTACCATCAAGAATTTGCAATATCGCACTATGATCACCCCTTATTGCAAATCCAGCTAATGGTTGACTTGGACAATAAACAACTATGTCAGAGTTATAGGCAGTAGCTGTAGCCGATGTTACAACTTGTGTTTTTGTTGCAAGTTCATTTCTAAAGATGCATTGGCTATTTGGAAGGTCATTAAGATTGCTAAGTCTCATAGATCTATTGAAATAAGTCTGACCCTCTCCAGAAATGCAATATTGCAGTTGAGCAACCTTTACTAAGCATTCAATGGTTTCTTGTGGAGAAGCAATGAATTCTTGTAGTCCTCCATAGAAATTTACAGTATTCAACAAAGCATGAAATGGCATGTTTTCTGCCAAAACTTCATAAAACTCATTTATTCTATCATTTGACAATGCGTCTATTTGAACATCTATGTTATAACTACTGCTTATGCAGGATGAACAAGGATCAACAAATTCCCTTCCTATGTCGCAAGGAACCTTGGAATTTCTAATACTACCGTTGTACTCTTCCATATTGTAAATGTTTTCCGAATAAGGAAATTCAGTCCTTATCTGGCCAAAAATTAAGAAATCATGAAATGGATTTCTTGAAGGAACAATCAAATTAAATAAAACATCGTCTTGTTCAATTCCACGAACATTCCAATTCTTCAAAGGATATATTTGACTTCTTTCGTCACGCTTGTCTATTAACTCAAGAGTTCTAACATAATTTTCCAAATCTTGTTCAACAGGACTTGGAATTGTTGAATATTGATACAAAACTCTAATTGTATCTCCAGAAATCAATGTAATTGGATCAACTGAAAGAGTATCACCAACCCAAGTCATAGTTGTTATGCCATCTACTGTTGAGAATGACACATAACTAGATGTCAATATCGTATATGCGTCTGAATTATAAGGTCTTATCCACAAATAAAAATTATTTAGATCAATAGGTTCAATTAAAACTTTTTCTAATTCCCAAGCATAAATTATGCCTTCATATGTAAATGATTCTTGCCATGTATACCTTGAAACAACTTGCCACAATGGCTTATATGAAACAAGTTTCATTCCTGCATGACCAAACGATTCTTCTAACGCATTCCTTGTTCCTTTATTTTTGAAAAGAGGAATTGCTCTTGCTATTTGTCCACGCCATCTTGTCGGATCATTGCTTTTTAATTTCAAATTGAACAAATTTGACAAATAAGGCAATAGTGGTTCTGCTATGACATTTGGATCTTGAAGGTCAACAATCTGATTGGCTAAGTTTTCAAGAGTTGTAAATCCAAGAGCCACTGATTGATTGAACCTGTCAATTACAGATGGTGTTTCATCAACATCAGAAATGAGTGTTTTGAACATTTCTGGAGTATACTTTTCTAACAAAGTTTTGTATTTTTCGGGATTTGTAAAATGAGTTGGTATACTTGTTGTTACATGCGTGTTTCCAGATAAACTAAACTTAATGTGAGAAGAAATTGAATCTCCACCCACCAATGGTGTCCACTTCCAACAAATGAAATAGTCACCCTCTCTAACTCCCCTTGGCTCCCAAAGATACTCAAAAAGGCCAATTGTTGTCTGATTGTTGACAACTACAGGCTGAACAAAATTATTGCTGTTTTCCAGTGATGTGAACCACATGCCGTCCGTACCGGCAGTATAACTTGGATCGCTTAAATCAAAATCAATTGAAAAAGTATTCGATGTTAAATATGTTATTTCATATTCGCCGTCAACTGGAGGGGCGGAATTTGTTGCGTATATGTAAACTGTATCGCTTGTGTTTAAGCCGTGACTTGCTGATGTTATTACAACAGGATTTGTTGCACTTATTCCAGTTATTTCATGACCAGTAATCCAAGCTGGTTCGGTATTTTTACCAACAATTTTTATTGGATTGGCTTGATTAAAATAAAAAAAAGATGAAGCAACAGTTTGTTCGGCTAATGCTCTTGCCCTTTTCGCTGCTGCTATATTATCTGATGTTGGGTTTGCACAAGCTGTCGCCTCAAGCTCTTCTGCTAAAGCAATTTTCTTTGGATCATAGCTTTTTTCATTGTATGCGCTTGTGTTTCCACTAGAAAAATCTCTTTCAACAAAGTAAATGGTGATGCTGTCAAACTTGTACGGCATCGTCAAAAAGCAACCGTTATAATCAGGTGTCAAAAGACGAAACCTGACAGTGTCGGTTATTGTGGGATTTTTTTCAAGATCGACTATTGCCACCATCACTCCTTACTCAAATGTAAATGTGATCGTTATCACATCTGGCCTTATGATCTCAAAGAATCTTGAGTTGACTATATTGCCGCTATTATTAGGATTGTCTGTTGTGAAAGATACATCAATACTTGTTATTTCTTTCAAATCTGACAGAGTCTTTGTAATATCGATTTCCTTCAATTGCTCACCAAATTCCCAATTGGATATTGCAAAAAATTGATCAAGTCTTCTCTGTATTTTTACCCTAAATTCTTCTTCAAACTTTCTATAAAGCCTGTCCATTACAATGTCTATATTTATGTCTACTGGTATAATGAATCCATTTCTTATACAAATAAAATCAGTAATCATTTTTACATCATTAAGATATCTTTCTAAAGCAACTTTCAAGTCTGGTCCTGCCTCTTGAAGACCATCTATGCCATTTCTCGCCAAAATATAAATATCAACAATGTTGCCAGAACATCCACTGTTTCTTAGTACAGCCGTGCTTTTTCCAATTTGACCCTGATATGGAGTTGAAAATTGATCAGTCAATGTCTTGTAATCCAAACCAGTAACAGCCCTGTTTTGAGACCTTACCCAAGCTGGAAGCTTAAGTCTGATGTCGTCAATAGTGTCCCCATCATATCCAAATTCACCTCTAGTATAATTTCTCATAACAATTGGAATTCCATATGGAATTCCCGGCACATTGATGATTGCCTGCTTTTCAATAGTTCCACTTACAATGTTTCCTACAGTTCCGCCTCCCTGTCTGTAAATCACACGAATGTTACTTCCACTATTTGGAACCAAACCAGTTTGATTATTTCCAAAAATTACATAAGCCGTATATGTTGAATCATATTCAATCCTGTATTCTCTTCTTGGTTGTGAATCTGTGAAATAAGGCACTTGGTCCCATTTGATTCCGTCAACATAAACCCTGATCGAATCAAAAATAACAGGGTTTTGTCCCAAGGTTATTACTTGTCCAACAGCACCTGTTCCAGCAATCAAGATATTTCTTGTTTTACCCTCAAGACCAACTATGCTTGCATTAACAAGATTGCCAGCCGGAATAATGATGTCCTCATCAAAAATAGGGTTGTTTTCTGAATCTGCTGGGAATAGCTCAACAGTTATTGCTGTTCCTCCAGCATTGATCTGAACATCAAATGGCGCTGGTATTGGAACATCGCTTAAAACAGGATTATTCAAGGTTGCAGTCCACAATGATCTGGCTGCTATTGGAGGTTGTGGCTGATAACCAACCAAATTAGCCAACCTGAAGGCATTCTCAAGCTCTGTTACCGTGTCAATGAAAATTTCATTAGCAATCTGATCCATCTTGAAAGACAATGTGTCAGCAAGAAAAGCCCAGTTTTCAATTAACATCATCGCCAAAGATGACTCAACAAAGTCAGAAAAATCCGTGCTGAATTTCTGCCTGATAAATTCAACAAGACGGGTCTTCATGCTCCAAAAATCTTGGTTTGTATAATTGAGGCTGAAAATACTAGGCGTTGTAATCAGTTGAGACTGAGTATATGGCGTAATATCAAATGGGCAATTATTGTTTGTCGCCATTTTTTCTCCTAACTTAGTGGAATTTCAAGTACAAGTTGTTCCACCTGTTTAATATTCTGTGGATCAACGAAAATTATTTTAACAGATATAATGCTATCTATAGAGCTTCTGTCATCATCATTATTCAAAGAATTTTCGTCAATTTGAGAAGAAACCTCAATATTTTGCACAACAATTCTAGGCTCCCACTTTTTTATAGCAGAAGATATAACTCTTTTCACTTCATTCCTCAAAACAACATCATTTTGCTCAAATAATAGTTTTTTAAGAGGAGTGCCAAAATCTGGAATCATTACCCTTTCACCCGGATTTGTCAAAAGAAGACAAAGCAAATCAGACTTGATCTGACTGCTTCCAGTCTGTGAATACCAATAACCCCTTGGTGTTTTTACTGTTGGGTAGGGAACACCGCCAAATGTAGCCATATTATATTATTTCCTCCCGCCAAATTATGACGGTTTTTCTAAAATACTTTTTATTTATCAATCTTACAAACTTGTACAACAAATTATTTATCCAGTAGTCGGTGGAGTTGTTGGAGGTTCTTTATAGAATGGTTTCAACTGAAACATACTCAAAACCGTAGCATCGGGAGATGCACTTGCAAAAACACGATCACTAGCTCTAATAGCACCATCCTTAAGAACACAAACAGGAGCTAAACATGGTCCAGAAGGGCCTCCCTCTGGGTCTGGACAGTCAGTACCAGCCAAAAGAATAATTTTATCTTTCGCCAAAAATAAATGAGATGTATCAGTAATATTCATGTAAGCATCTTTGGAATAAACCAAGTTATACTTTGTTACAAACTCAATTAAACTACTGTCTTCATTTGTTCCGACAATCGTATAATGGTTAATTGCGGTCATGTTAATGTAGTTGCCGCCAACTCTCAGAAATACTAATCCGGGTGAGGGATCAGTTGCTTCCTGCATCCTGAAAATATGAGGTCCATTCACATTTTGTTTGTGAGGACAATATATCTGAATGTTTTGGTTTTCCGCAGTTTCCTGATTTGAATCATCATTAAAACTCATCTCAAGACCATAACCAGAACGAATCTTGACAAAGGCTTTCTTTGCTTTGGCTACAGGATTCCCGCCTTCTACTCGACATGGTCCACATTGTTCATTGCCTTCATCAGACATTTGAATAATGTGATTACTAGTGCTTTGAAGAAGAATACCTCTTCTCTCTCCAGCAATATTGGGAGGACAACCCTTGCAATCTGGCTCAGATTGAGTGTGGTCATTCAGTTCAATTTTATTGCCAGTAGCTGTTTTTATCCTAATGTAATTATCTTGACCACGAATTGCACCTTTGTCACTACCAGACTCACCTTCAACATCACTTAATTCTATGCTATGTCCAGTTGCTGACTTCCAATAACTTCTTCCAACATACTTGTTGTTGCAACCAAAATCAAATTCTCTGTCCCATGTCGGTGAACCACTTGGTTCCTCAACTGAGTCATCCATTACGAAAGAATGACCAGATATTGATTGAATCTGAATTCCACTTTGCGGCAAATCAGCAGAATTATTCTGCGGAGTAGGCGGACCCTTGTAAGGACGACACTCCTGCCTTTGCTTAAAAAAAGGATTAGAACCTATTTGTTTTTTGTAATATGTTGATCTGGGAGAACCTGTGTTTGGGTGTCCTCCAATGATTTTTTTGTTGCTCTTTTTTCCTTCACAAGAATTTTCTTCAAGTTTTTTTCCAGACTCGGGACTCAAGTCTGTTGTATTTTGTGCTTGTTCAATTGTTCCTCCAGATGATATGTTGTCAATTTGATTCTGCGTGTAAGCATCTTCAACACAACTTGTTTCACCTTCTTTGACCACTCCTCCGCAATCAGGGTGAGCCCACTGACCGGCATAATGCAAATGATCGTCTTTTAACATAATCCAGTTTCCACAACTGGACATGATTTCAAATCTTTTCCACTTTCTATTACACTTAGGGTCTCCATCGACCATCTTAATCATATGCTTTTCTGGAGTTTTGAATCCGTATATGTTTGGATATGTCAAAAGCCTTTGTGCTTCTGGATTGGAATTAAAGTCAATTACTGATGTGAGATCAAAACCATTATAGTTTTCAGTATTCCAAGGAGGCAAAACTTGAGATCCATCGTCTGGTCCCACTAAATAACCATTTCTTGTTCCTTCCCATATTTTATAATATTCATTTATGTTGTAGCCCCAAGTATGTTGACCACTAGGACCACGATCTCGATGCCATGTTGTTCCAAGGTAATAAGGAGAACTACGACTACCATTTTCAAACATAATGACAACAGTTGATCCTGCTGGAGGAACCCATGTCAATCCGGTATCATCAAATCCTCCCATGGCGCTTACTGCATTAGCCCAAGGAAGTTGTTCAACTTTCATTTGAGGGTTCTGAAAAAGAGGCGAATAAAAACGAATTCTGTTCTGCTTCCATATATCCAAAGTGTCAACACACAAAGCCGTATAAAGACCATATTGCATTTGTGACTGGTCAATTACTTTGGAATTTGACAAAATTTCTGCACGAACAACTTGTCTCATATCATAATTAAGTCCTCCCATTTGATTGACAATTGTGTCAACTTTTTTCTTTAGAGATTGAAAATCTTTATGTGATACAAATGTCATTTTATTCCTTATAGTGTACTCTTAGCAGGAGCATCAACGAAGCTTTGTTCCAAACTACCACAACCGTTTCCGCCAAGACTGGCATCCCAATCTATATCAATATTCGGTACATTCAATTGAAGTTGCAAAGTGGTTGTGTAGCTTCCGGCACTAATACTGTGATTTACTCTTTTAATCATATATTTTTTATTGCTTAACATTGTATTGCATACTGATGTTTGAAGCCATGTTGAATTAGCTTCATTGCCAAAATAATATGGGTTTATAAAAAGTATTGATACTGATTTTCCAAGGAAGTTATATACATTAGTATAGAAAGGATCGCCCATTATTTTCAAATCAGCAGACCATGCTGGAGTTCCTCCTGAAAGACCCGGTCCTGTCTTCTCTTCTGCATCCATAGCTGCACCAATAGCTTTGTTTGCATTATCAGCTTGATCTTTAGGAGGAATGAAATTCCAAACATGAGATTCCATTGTTGGACTAGTTTGAGAACCTGTGTCCTGAATGTTGTTGATTGGTTCAAGAAGAGGTGCATTTCCGCCAGAAGCACCACCATTAGTACCACCCTTGCCGGGAACCATGGTTGGTGCCCATTGAACAGATGGACTGAATTCAATAACAGGACTGCAATTCCCTCCATTGACAATATAGGTGGCAACACTTGTAGTGCAACATCCAGAATTTTGTCCACTAGGGTCCAATGGGTCTTCTTGAATTATAATTCCATTATTGGCAGCATCGTAAAGAATCATAAGTCCTCTACCATCAGCAGATGTTACTGTTGAAAGCCAAGATCTTACACAAGACAAAACACTCATCTGATCTTTTGGCCAAACCGATGGCGGACCCTTTTCTCCACCTTTTGATTTTTCAAATTCTAAATTATTGTCTGCACCCGCATCTTCAAATGAAGATGCACTTCTAAAAGAAACACTTGAAAACAAAGGCTGTTCTCCATCAACCAAAACATTCCTGATGGCAGTTTTTAAGTCCATAAGCTGATCATTGCTTCCTTCCGAACCTGTTTGGGCTGATCCAATGTCTTGAGGAGCCGTTATTTTTACTTTAATCTTGACATTGCCTCCTGCAAAACTTGTTTCAACAGATGTCATTACTCCAGTTAATACTGTTCCAATTGTAGTTCTACTTGTTTTCAATCTAGAATTGCCATCTTCATCGCTTATTATCCATCCAAAATCAATTGCTATAAATTCCGCTTCTTGTTTTTGAGTGACGAATGATTTGTTCAGGTTTCTGATGATTTCTTTATACATGGCTCCTCCATGATCCATGATTTCAATATCAATTTGATATCCGCTTGATCCTTCTTGTCCATATTCAAATGAATTAATTACCGCTAAGTTTCCTGTAGGCGCTGAGTTATTACCAACTGTTAAAACTACTTGTTCTTCTGGATTTGATGACCCAAATCTCATTTCTACATATGCAGCGTAAACCGCTCCTTCTATGGGTGCTTCTGGAGTGGCACAACCAAACATTTTAAGCAATCCATTTTCAACAACACAAGATTGAACAGGCATAATTATCCTAAAATGGCATCTGGCAAACGAATATTCAAACCAGCCTTAAAATTAAAAATATCTTTGATGTCATTGGCTTCCATGATTTTCCACCAATAATCTACAGTGCCATAAGCCGCCAAAGACACTAAGTCTGGCCTATATTCTCTGCCAGCAGTAATTACATAGTATCTATCCCTGTTGGTCTTTGGTATAACTGTTTTTTTATATGTCGCAAATGTCATTAACTTGTTTTCTGTATAATAAACAACAGGCGATTCATAGTACCTACTCGATATGGGAACAAATCTAGATGGTTGTATTTTTGTGTATTCTATGTAGTTTGCCATTTTTAATCCTGTAATATTTTATTTTCAATCATTTAATATTTTATTTGAATCGGGTAAATTTGATTGATCATAAATTATATCAAAATTCATATCAATATCAAACTTATAGGGTAAAAATGTATTTTCGTCCCAAGGAACAGAAGTATCAAATTTTATACTATAGCTTTTCATTATTGCATTAAGAGGTAGTTTTGACAATAGATCTCCACATTGCAATTTACAAATTGGAGGAGGAGCATAAGGAGCGCCTCCCAATCCTCCTTGACTGCTTCTGCTATCAAATGGATATACTGCTGCCTGTATTGCACGAATGTATCCAAAAAATTTTTCTATATGATCTTTTTTTGTCACCATAAAGTGAGCAGTCCAGTTTATGGTTCTATTATCAGAATTGTTATATGTCTTAAATGGTGTACTTCTACCTATTGATGTTTCATCGGAATAACTTGCGCTTTTAGAATCTGATATATCTGGAAGACTTTGCATTACTATTGTTTCATCTATTCCATTTCCTATTATATCGATATAACATTTTTGTTCAAAAATAAACTCATTCAAATCTCCACTTGGCAATGTTGCATTCATTTAATTAACCTCAAATTACAGTCTTATTGGTAGCAAGGTATTCACTTGCTTTGCTGGTCCCTGTCCAACCCTTCCGGTCACAGCCCTAGGAAACATGGGACTCTTGGCAGGTGGTCTATTCAACGAAGTATCAGGAGTTTCACCAGCTACACTTCCACCACCTCCTCCCGATGCGGGAGAAGGTTTAAGTGCATCGACGACCTTCTGGAATAATGTAATAAGCGTGTCAAGTTTTGCGTTTTGATCAGAAGAATTTTTAGATATATCTTGCAATTCTTTCGATGTAACTTTATTTGTCGCTGGCTCTTCTCCAGCTTTCTTGGCAGCAACTTTGTTCTCAATTGCGGCATTTGTTGAGCCGGATGCTGCTGTAGATACTGCCGCTCCTGCTGGAGAATTTGCAACTGCTGCTCCAACAGGTGTGATTGCCGCTTGCGCCCCACTTTGTGCTATATTTGCCAAAGCCAACAACTTATCCATTGGCATTGTATTAATTTGGCTCATATCGACTCCCATCTTGCCAATTGATGAGAATGTTGCTCCAAGTGAGTTCATGACCTCTTCAAGCTTATTTAATACTTGTCCAAGCAAAGCAAGCTTATCAACAACGATCTGAAGCTCAGATGCTTTCGGGAAAAGATTTGTGATCGGCTCTATGATTCCACTCTTTAAGCTCATCGCCATTCCCGTGAATGATTTCTGGAAGAAGTATTGATCCCATCTGCCAGTAAGTGATGAGAAAATATTTGTTGCTGATGCGAAGTTGTTGAATGTCTGATTCATTCTGCTCATAACAACTCCAGCAGTATAAACAACTTCTGACATCAAATTTAATTTATTTAACATTTCATCAAGCTCTTCTGAGTCTGGCATCATTCTGATTGGATTGATAACACCTTCAATTAAAAGATTGGAAATATAACCAAAAGTTCCTGTAAATACCGCCACGCTAAACATTGTTCCAAAACCAACAATATTGGTTCCAAGATCATTAATTGTTTTATTCAATTGTTGAATAAATGGAGGAATTTGAGTGATAAGCAAAAGCATGTTTTTCATTCTGCCATTTGCCTCCTTCATATCATCTTCTGAAGGGAATCCGTGCAATATGGGATTCGCAATTCCATCAACCAAAAATCTAATTACAGCCCCAAAGAATTCCTGATAAATTGGTGCCATTCTAGCAATCATAGGTATAGGAGCTTCTTTCAAACATTGGTTTGGATCAAGTGATCCACCAAACAATTTAACCAAATTTTTGATTACTCCAGAAACATTGTTTAACAGCATGTTCATTCCAAGCATGATTCTTCCCGCTGTTTGAATGGTCTTAGAGTCTGGCATTTCTTGTATTACTGGATTTACAATTCCGTCACGCAAGAAAGCTGTAACATTCCTGAAGAATATTGCAAATTTTTCTTTTCCTGCATCTATCTTCTCAGCAGGAGTATCCCTTAAATCTGTGTCTGCGCTTACAACCAATGGAAGAACATTGTTTGCAAAGTTTTTGATTACTAGTGGAATATTTGTCAACAAAGAATTCATAGCCAACAAAGTTCTTGATGCCTGTTGAATTTGTTTAAGATCGCCCATTTGTTGCAAAATAGGCATTACCACGCCGTCTCTCAAAAATATCGCAGTAGTATTGAAAAATTTAGCAAATTTATCCTTGCTGGCAATTATTTTGTCCATTGGAAAATCGGTGTCTATGCTTTCTTCTCCTCCTTCGCTCATCATGCCAACTGCCGATGCCATGTTCTTGATGAGTGGAGATATATTTCTTGCAATTGTGGCCATAGCCATGATTATTTTTTGAGCCTTGCCCATGTCTACATCACCAAGATTCGTGAAAACAGGTATTATAATTCCAGTTTTCATGAATTCGGCAATTGATATGAACCAACCCTTAAATTTTTCTTTATTGTCTACAATTTTTTGCATCGGAGCAACTCCGAAGAATGCGGGAGCATCTGTTGCCAATGAAATTGCTTCTGCAAGATTTTTAATGAGAGGAACAAGTCTTATCGCAATTAGACTCATGGCCCTGATTATAACTGCCGCTTTATTCAATTGAGTCGTATCGGTAAATATGGCCACAACAGGATCAACAATCCCATCACGAACAAATACGGCAATTGAATCAAACCATTTTGTAAATTGTTTTTTGTTATTGACAATTTTTTCCATGGGAGAATCAAAAAACAAACTAACAGGGTCCATCAGAGCCATTACTTCAGCAAGAGATTTGATTGTTTTTGCTGTAGCGCAAGCAATTGTTGCAACTCCAATTAAAATTGTCTGAGCTTTTCTTAAGTCTTCTGTATTTGGCATAGCAAAGAGAATTGGCCAAACAATTCCCCAAGTAACCAAATCAGCTATTTCAAGGAAATATTCTGCAAATTGATTTTTATACTTAGAAATTTTACTTATTGGCGATTCTTGGAAGAAGCTTACTGGGTCCATTAATCCAACAACATCAGCTAAAGCCTTGATTGTCTTGGCTGCTTCATTCAACAAAACTGAAATAACAGCCAATGTCTTAGCAACTGGCTTCAATGTTTCAACATTTCCAATCATTGATACTGGAGCAACTATTCCTTCAGAAATAAGATTACTTATATTTTCAAAGAATTTTTTAAGTTGGCCCTGAGATTCATTTATTTTTTCTATTGGAGACTTACCTGTTGCAAAATCTTTCTTTGTAAAAGGCATTATTTTTGTTGAGAATAATTCAACTGCTTTTGCCATCTCAGTTATTATCATTCCAACAACCATAAGAATTTTAGCAGTAGATTTCAATTTTCCAATATCTTTGAAGTTTGTTTGGACTTCATCGATTATTGAAACAACAAGTCCAGATACTGTTTTGAAGAAACTCTTCAATTTGTTTTCTGATTCTTTTATAAGTTCTGCTGGAGATTTCTTAAACCAACCTCCTCTCACTAATGGAACTAACTTGTTGGAAAGATCGCTTATTACTGTAGTTGTTTTTTCAATAATTGTTGACAAAACAGTTAATGTCTTTGCAAGTAATTTGGCCGGACCAATTTTTACATTAGTGCCTAATTGTTGTGCAAGACCCATTACTTCTATTACAAAATTTACAATTGGCTGTCTTATTGTTTGCATGTAAGTAACAGCGCCCCTTAGCCACCAAGCAACCCATTTGGGTGCCCAAACAGAGTATTTGTCAATTGTTTTCTTAAATTCCATAACAGAAGTTGTAATTTCAGTTATAGCTCCGATAATCGCATTCACACCTTCAGAAGCACTCTTTGCAAGTCTTGCGCTAAAAGCAGTATTGAGAGCCAATGCAAAATCACTTATTGTTCTTCCAAAATTTATAATTGGTTCTTGAATTATTTGAAAGAATCTAATTGCACCATTCATCCACCAGACAAGCACACCTGCATATAACGCAGTTGTTGAATATTTGTCAATTGTTTCCTTTAATTTCATTATGGAATTTGTTATATCGGTTATTGCATCAACTACTGCCGTAACTCCTTCAGAAGCACCTTTTGCAAGTCGTGGACTAAAAACAGCACCAAGTGCTTTTGCGAAATTTTTTATAACAAGTGCATAATAAAGAATTGGATTCTTAATGGTTATTATTGCATCTGATGCCATATACAACCACATTGGCACCCAACCAGTGAAATCATAATTACTAGAAAATCCATATAAAAAATCTGACATGTTTTTCATTGCTGTTCCAATAGTCTTAACGGCATTTAGAACCGCTTCGACTCCTTCTACAGCACTTTGAACATATTTTGGATTAATGATTGAAACTATTGCTTTTGCCGCAATTATTACTGCCGTCCCAAAAAACACAATAGGAGGAGTTAAATCTAAGATTGCCCATCCTGCCAAATATAAAATATTAGCTAGAATGCCACTTATTGTTCCCAAAGCACTCATTCCAGACAAGTATGGAATCATTCCCACTATTGCAGAACCTATTTTTCTAACACCATCTAATACTGTTTGCATTCCAGAAGTGGCTTCGTCTACAAGTCTTGGAGGAATTACTCCGACAATTGACTTTGCTGCTTTAACTGCTGCATTAGAAAAATCTACCAATACTGGAACTATTGCATTAACTGCATCTGTTGCGTATCCTATTATGAATGATAAGAAAAAGGCTGTTACGCCAACTCCAGCCAAACCTACCAGTGATGCGGCTGCGCCTGCCAATGCTCCAACAATTCTTGTTGTTGATCCAGTAATAGCTGTTATTCCATCAGCTACATCATTAGCAGTCTTTATGTCCATCAGATTTGAAAATGCGGCAGCAGCGTATATGACACCTATTGAAAAAGCAGCAATAGCTGGAACCATTATAGCAATTGCGACTGCTCCAATTCCCAAAGCCCACGCTACAAAACTGGCCTGAGGACCAGTTAGAAGTGATAAAAGCGCACCAATACCAATTATTACTCCGGTGAAAGCGGCTGTAGCTAAAATTATTGTTCCAGCAGCCAAACCAACAGCCCAAAGTTTACTGGCTACTTCCATAGCAACTGACGAATCCACACCTGTTAAATACAATATTCCCTGAACTGATTTAATAAGCAATGCAGCAAATGTAACAATTCCAACAGCTAAAATTCCTATGACCGCTGCTGTTTTAAGCATTTTCGCAGCATATTTTGCAGGATTTTTAACTAATTTTTTATAGAATGGACTTTTAGAAAATTCTTCTAATGATTTAACAAATTCAACTGCTGAAATTACTACGCCACTGGCAACAGCAGCCAAAGCTGCAATGTTTGCCGCAATCTCTCCTATTGTGGTAGTGTCAAGACCAACCATTTTAAGAATTTTTCCTGATATTGCAACTAATCCTGCTCCAAAAATAACCAAAGCAGAACCAATTACTATTAAAGACAATGCAGTTTTAAGCAATTTTCCTGATTGGCCTACTATTTCGTCTACCTTTGGAGCAAATTCAAGTATTTTTTCACTTGCGAAAACACTTGCCGCTATAACTGCTGCTGTTACTCCAACAAGAGCGGCTAATGCAGCACCTATTTCCATCATCCTGTTGACATCAATGCCCAATAATTTCAAAAGCTTATCGCCTAAAAACATAATCGCCGCTCCAAGAAGAACAGCGCCAGCAGTAAGAACAGCGGCGGAAGCTGCCGTCTTAATCATTGATTTTCCACCCTGTTCCATGGCTTTTGGATCAAGAACTGATGCATCTGGTGGCCCAGTAACTGCTGGTGTTTCAGTAGCTGCTGCTCCAGCAGTAGCTGCTGCTCCAGCAGAAGATTCAGCTTCTTTTGTTTTAGATTCCTTGACTTCTTCTCTTTGAAGTCTTTGATCAACCCTCAACATTCTTACTTCTTTTTTCTGTTCTCTAGTTTTAATTTTGTTTATTGTTGCATCGGTTGTTGCATTCTCCATTTGCTGATCTTGAATTTTTTTGTTTATAGCATCTTCTGCTGCATTTGGTTTAGCTTCAGCAGCAGAAGCAGCAGGAGTCGGAGAAGGAGATTTAACAGATTCAATAGCTTTTTGTATCGAATTATTTGTTAAATCACAACAGTGAACAATAAGCTCAAGTGCGGCAATTGCTTTTTGTATCGAATTATTTGTTAAATCACAACATACACCCATCAGTTCAATTGAAGTGAGCATGTCTTGGAAAACTTTCATGTATTTTCCGCCAGAAATACCGCCAGACTTATCTGACGCTTCCTTACCAGCAGCACTCTCTGCTTTTTGTGATGCTGAAGTTGATACTTCGCCCTTGCTACTTAAACCAGCAGCTAAAAATGCATCTAATGGTTTTTGGGTAGTTGTTGCTTCTGTTGTAGCTGCTTGGCCAGCAGTTTTTGCTGCTTCTGTTGTAGCTGCTTGGCCAGCAGTTTTTGCCGCTTCTTCTGGTTGTTGTCCAGATTCTTTTCCTGCTCCAAAAATCAAAGTTTTTATGTTGCCAAAAATACTTTTTTCTGCTTCTTTATCTCCAACCCTTGCTTTTCCAAATAAAGCTCCTTTAAGATCTCCAAATGTTTCTGATGATGAAGAAGCAAATTGACCGAATTGGGTTGCAAGTGATCCCATTACGCTAGCTGCCACAGCGCCTTGTCCAACTATACTATTCATGCCCTTTGACATGATGTTCTGAGACAAGTTTCTCATATTGTCATTGATTTCACTCAAATATTGATTAGATTGAGTTACTGGATCAAGTTGCGCTTTTTGAGCAGTAGCAAGTTCTTGTTCTCCTTTGGTAATTTTAGCAGTCAATTCACGAAGTGCTGTTGGGTCTTTGAGGGCTTTTTCTATTTCAGTCGAATCAATTTTTAATTGAGATTTTCCAGCTTCTTTTAGTCCTTGGTTAACATTTTCCAAGGCTCCTCTAATAGATTCTCTAGCAACTTGAGTAGAGTCTGTCCAACTAGTTCCCAAAGCTTGTAAATCGCCTTCAAAATCCTTTTTCTTTTCACCAAACTTAGCCAAGGCACCATTCATGTCCTTGGCACCCTTGGCTGCTTCATCGAGGGCTGTCAGCATCTCAAGTTGTTTGCTTGCTTTTAATCTTCTTTGCTCTTCCATTAAATTCTTTTTTTCGTCGGCAGTTATGTTTCCTTGCATCTTCTTATTGATATCTGTCAGTCTGTCTCCCAATCCCTTGCCCGCTTCATTAACAGATTCAATCAATGATCGGAATTCCCCTAATTCCATACCCACAACGGATTTTAACTGAATATTTAGTCTTGTTTTTGCTTCTGCTGATAACTGATCAATTTCTTCAAGGCTACCAACTCCGAAATCTTTTAGAATTCCTTGGAATCCCTTGCCCAAAGACTTGATTCCATCCTTTGTATCAAGCAATGTGCCATTCATTGCTTCTCTGAGCTTACCTGTTTTCCCAGCAGCCATTAAAATGGCATTTCTTGTTTCGGTAGATGATTCGGTCAGAAGTTTAGCACCGCTTGTCAAACCGCTTTGCAGACTTTGCATCTGACTTTCAACTCCAAGTTTCTTGGCGTTGGCATTCATTTCAATAACATTCTTGGTTGCAGTAGCAGTAAGATTCGCAGCATTTCTTAGTTGATTGATAATTTCACGGCTTGAATCCACAGCGCCTCTAAGTGCCTCTCCAGTAAGACCAGTATTCCTTGCAACATCACGCATTCCACGACCGACTTCAGATATTTGACTATTTGTCATTCGACCTGATTGAGCCATGCCTTGAAATGTGTCTTGAAGAGAACCGGCTTCCATTCCAAGTTGTTGTTCGGTATTTAACTGAGTTGTCGTCAAAGAAACAGCCTGTTTCAAGTCTTTTACGCCACCCTTAAGGGCTTTCATATAAGATTGCTGGAACTTAGTTCTATCAACTCCTGTTGCTCTTACACTTGTGCCTATATCTTCGTAAACTCTTTGAAGAGATTTGCTGTTTTTTGTAACTCCAGCAGTTTCATAAGCGGCAGCACGAACATCTCTTGTAAATTGGGCCTCTTCCTTAACAAGACCTTCTGTTAAATTTGTTTGAATTCCAAGTGATGAATTTATGCTGTCAAAAGTCGATCTAACATCAGAAAGCTGTTGCCTAAATTTATAAGCCGCATCAGTAGATTTCCTTTGATAAAGAAGACTGTCAAATTCCGCCTTTACAAGTTCTTTTTGTTCTTTGTTCAATTCTTTTGTTATTTGATAGCCATTAAATTGGCTATCTGTTATTTTTGCTTGATGGTTATTTTGTTCTACAACATTTTGGATTGCTTTTTCCAATAAACTATTATGTTCTTTATAATTAATTTTCAATTCATTTGAAAGATTTCTCATTAATTGGCCGGTTTTATAACCACTTGTCTGTGCGTTATTGGCTCTTTCCTGATTGTCGGCGATTTCCTCAGAATTTTTAGCACTTTTAGAATCTGGTCCAGTTCCTCCTGATGAAGCTTTTGTTTTAGACCTCGAAGCCTTGCCACTTTTCATGGCATTTACTACTTCGTTAAGCAAA
>Ga0114974_10000113_pt1 | contig 67227 bp, 62 predicted proteins | sample S_130206_EF_Meta_FD_87318 | JGI IMG/M metagenome (GOLD analysis project Ga0114974, IMG submission 87318) | Freshwater microbial communities from Lake Simoncouche, Canada to study carbon cycling - S_130206_EF_MetaG | ecosystem: Environmental > Aquatic > Freshwater > Lake | place: Lake...
CATTAGTTACGGGGCGCCCTTCATTTAGTTCAGCGGCTAGTTGAACTAGGCCCGTGAATGAAAGGATAATGCCTATAAAAATTGCTACAGAAGAGCCAAAGTGCCTGCTCATTTTGTCTCCAGATGCGCAAATTTATGAATGTCCACCTTTTTTTCCAATCTGTTACTTGTCTCTACCTACTAATGGCATTCCGATCTCCGCAGAATGCATTAGCTCACTCGCATACGAACCAATTGCAGAATGCTGGCTGCCTAACCGTAAGAACTGAGACTGCTGGCGGCTCCTCGTTGCTCGTCAGCGATACTAGGGAATGTCCTTACTGTGCCGAGACTATAAAATCAGTTGCCATAATCTGTCGTTTCTGTAACCGCGATATACCGACCGCTATAAAACGCAAAAAAATAATTTGCCGAAGATTAGGACAGGTCACCACCCTTTTTCGCGCAAAGTTTTCATTTGGGCTCGCTGGCCTGCACACCAATTTTCCACCCCCATTTTTTCAGCCACTTCCTTTGACCCGGCCATTCCCTCCCTAATCAAGGGGCCGCCTTGCTCAGTTACCATCTTTTTGGTGACGCTCGCCCTCTTAGCCATGAGGTCGAGCAACCTATCTGGAAGATCGAACTTGCACCTCTCTGATGCGTACATCATCGATCCCATCAAAAAATAAAAGCCTTGGGGGGTGGCAGCATACTGACGCGCACCTTCTGAGATCTGTGCAGACGCTGGCGCAGCAAGGGCAGCAGTCGCTATGTATCCAAGCGCTAACGACAAAAAAACAGCAACCCCAGAAAACCTCATTTTCATATGACCCTCCAGTGACCGGACCCCACCGAGTGGCCCAGTTGGTATTTTAGTTTAAGGGCTTCATTTGCACCATCCCGTTGCTAGCTGGCTGATATGGCGGCCAGACTGCGGCCGCCGGGCTTGATCTGACGCCGGGTGAGAAGGTGGAACTGGCCCATCATGCCGGGCATGGCTCATAGAGTCTCTGCGGACTCCGCTGGCGGCCATTTGCCCCGGCTGAATCCCCTGCCTAGCCGGGCGGATGTTGCTGTGGCGGGGCTGGGAATGGCTGTGGCGTGGCTGGCGCTCTGCATGCGCCCTTCCGTGAAACCTGAGCAACCGCTATAAATTCCAAGTTCCAACTTGAAGTGGTGCAATGCAAGAACGCGATCCTAACCTCGTCACATCTGGTCTTTCGGAGACTGTAACCCGCGACGGCATCACGGTGAAGGTCTGCATTTATCGGTTGGAGACAGACACGGAGTGGTCGCTAGAAGTGGTGAACGCCGCTGGGACGTCCATTGTGTGGGATGAACTGTTTTCCTCCGACAACGCTGCCAAAGAAGAATTCCTCCGTACTGTAGCCGAAGACGGCATGGCTACATTCTTGGACAGCGCCACAATCATTCCCTTTCGGCGTTGATTGGATTTGCGCCAAGCAGCCCATAATCAACTCTCCGCCCTCCTCATTCTTACCCAGCTTCTCCTCGCTGGCTGCACACACTCACCACTTCCCACATCGCCTGTTATCCAGCGCGACGCCCACGGGCGCATAGAGCGAAGCCAAGCCGCCAGAGCAGCCTTCAAGCGCGAGCATCCATGCCCGGCCACGCATATGCCCACAGGGCCATGCCCCGGCTACATCATCGACCATGTGATCGCCCTGAAGCGCGGCGGGCCGGATACCCCGGCGAATATGCAGTGGCAGACAGTTGAAGACGCTAAGGCGAAGGATCGCTGGGAATAACCCGCCACATCAGCCAGCTAGCAGCTGGGGAGGCACAAATGCAGCCTTTAAATCTACATACCAACTAGACAACTCAGTAGTGGCCGGGCAGGGAATAGCCAAGGAGTAAGAAATTCACTAACATTCAACTCGGACCACCTAATGGGGGGACCATTCTGGAATAGATATCATTGAGAGGCGATATCATGTGGTGCTGTCAGCATACCAGCAGGTGGAACCTGTCTATTAAATTCTTTTTGATCCTTCAAAAATACATCTTGGTTTTCGCCGCAGGCTTATCTCTGTCCTCCGTGGCATTTGCCGCTGACATTGAGGCGCTACCTGCCAAAAATAAAGATGATCGTGTCCTGATTACAATCGAGGGCGAGATAAAATCTGGCGATGATGCGACTTTTAGGTCAATCGCCGCTAAATATTCTGATGCCATTGTTTTGCTCAACAGTGAAGGCGGGATGATTGGTCCCGCAATGGATATCGGCCGCACCATTAAATTGCTCGGATATGAAACCGTTATATACAAGACTGGCAGCTGTGTATCCGCATGCGCCTTAATTTGGGTTGCGGGTTCGAAGCGTACTATTTTTGAAGGCGGAGAGGTGGGTTTCCATGCTAGCTATCTCGACACGGCCGGCGCGAAGCTAGAAACGGGCGTTGGTAATGCATTGGTGGGATATTATCTCTCACAACTGGGGTTGGGGGAGAAAAGCGTAGTCTTTGCAACGCTCGCACCGCCAGATAAGATACTCTGGTTGAATAAGGGAAATGCTTCAAAATCGGGAATAGACTTCGAATTAATACCCGTAGATGAGAAAAAAAGAATCCCTAAAGTTGCAGAAAATCTGCCGGTGAAGCCATCAACAACCCGCCATCGGGATGGCAGCGCTACAGGCGGTGATCAAGCAAGATCTACTCAATTTATGGGCGAGGCAAAACAAACACTCCGTAAGCCTGAAGCTTTTGCTAAAGCTCTCAGAGATAAAGGCTATCAGGCTAAAGTCAGCTATGATGATCCTAAGATGCCCCAAATTCTTACTGGCGTCGGAGGAGAAGAAATTCTTATCTCTTTTAGCAGCTGCGACACTGATGGTTGTTCATATATACAGCTCATAGACTTATTAAATGAAATCACCCAAAGGGAGGCTAATCTAGTTGTAAAACTTGCCTCCAGTAACGAACAATATAGTCACGCCATAATGGGTGAGGATCTAAAATCGCTCGCTTTTTATAACTACATCGTAATTGGAAGCGACGGGATAACCGCCCAAACTCTCATAGAAAATATGGCTTATTTTGTTAGAGACAATGCCGCGTTTGCGAAAATCATCGCTGATGAGAGAGCAAAAAAATGAAAATTACCGCAGATTGACCTGCTCGGCTCTTTTCGTACCAAGCGAATTGGCGATGCAGCACGGCCTCAGTGTCGCCCGCCATCCTCCCCACGCTGAGGCAAGGCGAAGGATCAGGTGGAGTAGGCTGGGAAGATACTCATTACCAAGCCTGAGCAGCCAACACGTCCCCTAACTTCGTCGTGAACTGCCGTGACAACCGCCGACTACGCGCGGCCCATGGACGCGCAATTCCTATAGCCAGTGGTGAGATGGCATTCCTGCCATAGCGGGCGTTGATCGCGTCCATCGCGGGCATCAGAAGCTTTGACCGGTTATCTGACAGGCTGAAGAAAAGCTGCTTGGGGCGATCAACGGCTGGCTCTAGATCGTTCAACATCACGCCCGCCTTCGCGTAGCGGTAACCATCTCGCCATAGCGGCTTCAGCATGCGCACGGCTTGGGTGATTAACGCCATCGTATCGTTGGTTGGCTCTATCTGAGCAGCCTTCTGCCCGCTGTGCCATGGCTCGCCTTTAGCGTGGGGGTTGGTATGCAAGAACACGGCAATATGACCAGCCTGTAAGCCCTGTTGGCGCAGCTTCTCGGCGGCTCTGGCTGCGTAGGTGGCAATAGCCTCCCGCATTTCATGCCACGCTGTAATGGGCCGCCCGAAGGATCGGGTACTGGCAATGCTCTTGCGGTCAGCGGGAGAATCTACGAACGGCAGACATGATACGCCCCGCAGTTCAGCCTGTATGCGCTCCCCCACTACGGTTAGAAGCCCGCGCACTTCCGGCACGGGAGCATCAATGAACTCTTGGATGGTTCTGTATCCTGCCTTCTCCAGCTTCGTGGCGCTCTTGCCACCAATACCCCAGACTTCCCCTACTGGCAGGGCTACATAGTAGCTGCCCCGTATGGCTGGATCAGTGAGATCGCATACGCCGCCAAGATCGGGATTGTCCTTAGCTATGCCATTAGCCAGCTTGGCGATGGTCTTGGTCGCCCCCCAGCCAATGCAGGTCGGAATTTTAGCAATACGCCGAACATCATCTCGTAGAGATCGGCACCGCTCAGTCAGGTCACCCGGCAGGCCAGTCAGGTCCAAGAACATCTCGTCAATGCTGTAAGGCTCGACCCTAGGCACTCTTTCAGCCAGAACTTGGTACATCCGGCGGCTCATATCGCCATACAAGGCGTAGTTGCTGCTGAACCACTCCACGGCTGCCAGTTCAGGCTTCTTCCTGATCAGGTGCCACGGATCACCCATCTTGATCCCTAGCGCCTTAGCCTCTGCTGTGCGGGCGATAGCGCAGCCATCATTGTTGCTCAGGACAACTACGGGTAGCCGCCGTAGGCGTGGCTGGAACACCCGCTCGCAAGAGCAATAAAAGGAATTGGCATCTATGAGGCCGTAGACGGGCTTCATGGCTAAACGTCCGTGCGGACAAGGCCAGACACGGTCGCCCAGACTTCGACATCATCGCCCACACAGACAGCCGGACTACTGCGGGATGGGCGTAGCCACCACTGTGCGTCTTTGTAGGCGAGTTCGCACACAACAACGTCACCGTGGACCATCGCCACAACAACACGTCCGGGCATAGGCGGCGCAGCAGCGTCCGCGATCAGGATGTCACCATGCCTGATACCGCGCTGGTTCAGGGCGTCACCGCGAACTCTGACCGGGTAGCGACTGGGGCTACGCAGATCGAGAACCGCCGAAAGGTCTATGGTGCCTTCGAGGCTATCGCCTGCTGGTGACGCGAAGCCCGTTGTATTCCCGCCGTTATATTCGCCTCCAGACACCCTTGACCCCATACGAAAGGGATTGGAACATATAGAGAACGGATACGCTGGCAAGTAAGAATGTAAAGGGTTAGCGCGTTTAGGCCGACTGGGACTCTAGCAGGTACGCTGACAGCCATTCGCCTCGGCTGAACCCTGCCCTAGCCGGGCGGGCGGATGGTGCTGGGCGAGACTCGGAATGGCTGTGGTGAGATTGCCCCAAGGACATGCTCGGCCTGTAGCATGTAGCAACATAGTAGCATCTTTGTAGCAACTTCTATGCTGGGCAGTAATTTTGATTACGATATTAGCAAGATAAGGATTTCTATAAAAATCCGTACTACTAACCCACTTATACATGCAACTAAGCATCAAAAATTAGATTAATCTTTGACGCACTTAAAAGTGAGATTTTTTATATGGTTATTGAGAACAAAGTCCCAATACCTGCAGCGTGGCTGGGCGGACTCGGCGCCATTCCTTTTGTAATCTTATCTAGTGCCGCCCCATTTCTGGAAAAAGGTAACCAAGTATCTGTCATCAATGCGCTTTCGACCTATGGTGCTATAATTTTGTCGTTCCTAGGTGGAATCCACTGGGGAATGGCAATTATATCTAAAAGTGAATCTGGTAATTCCAAATTAAGAAAAACACTAATTGTAAGTGTGCTTCCTTCATTGGCGGCATGGAGTTCACTCTTCTTAACAGATCGCAAGTCCCTGATAATGCTGGCAGGTGCCATGGCACTCATGCTTTGGTTTGATCTGAGAATAAGTCGAGCGGGCCAAGCACCACCTTGGTACCCCACACTCCGTATCCCACTTAGTTGTGTTGTGATTGCGTCATTAATATTTGGTGCGAGCGCCTAGCTTAATCTGCTCAATCTATAAAGAAATCGGCGCCATAAGTCATTTTACGTTTCCTAAGTTTCGCCAAAAAAATTCTAGTACTGTCGTCACACTAAAATACTAGAACTGATTTTCTAGAGTAATATTTTAAAGGTTTAGGGGAAGTGATCTGAACCTTGGTGAACGTTTGAGGGAGGCCCGGTCTTTGCCTTTTGGACCGGTGCTGTTCAGGCAAAGCTTCGCCTGTGAGGGCGAAGCTAGGCTTACATTCGGCAATTCGTTGGTTCGTGAACCTCGGAGCCATGCCGTCAGTCAGCCCTTTCGATGGTGCAAAACCCTTTCGGGAAGGCCGGGGTCATGCGGTCGGCCTTTTCATGCAGCTTCAAATGACGCGAGGTATTTCTAGTTGCACATCGGTCAACAACTAGAACCTCTCCGGGTCGGAGCAATCCGTAGCCCGGTCCTGTTTCAAGGATGATCTTAAAACTTTTCGCCATGCCATTGGCGTTATCACGCTCGGCTACCCCCGTCTCAGTCTGGCTAACTGCGGAGACCGATGCCCATACGGGGCCAGCTATGCGAATATCATAGCACGGTGCGAACACTATTAAAACCGGCCAAACGGGCCTCAACGTGGATGTCCACAGCATGATGACAGCTTCGTTACTAAGTCACTGGCACGAATGTGCGTATATCTGAAGAGCATTCTGGGGTCTTTGTGACCAGAGATTAGCGCGACCTCAGGAACAGAAAGGCCCATCTCGAAAAACCTACTTACGGCTTCGTGCCTCAAATCATGAAAATGAAGATTTTTGATCCCGGCCCTATCCACGGCCCGTTTCCAGCACTTCTTGAAGGCTTCAATTGTTGTCTGGAAAACTCTCTCGCCGTTAGATTTGTTACCAAACGTCACCAATTCATCGTCCATTTCGTTACGGAATGTACTTAATTCCCTGAGGATACTATTTGCCTCTGGTGTCAAAGGAATAGTTCTCGGCTCTCCATTTTTTGTTACGGGAATTTTCATTGTGCTTTCAGCCAAATTTACGTCTTGCCATTTAGCGTTGAGCATTTCCCCCCGCCGCATTCCTGTTTGAATCGCAAAGCGGACTAGCGGGCCAAGCACAGGGTTTCGCGCTTCCTTTATGGCAGCCATGAGAGCCTCCGTCTCTCCCGGCTCTAAGCGCCGTTCACGGGACCTGTCAGGCGATGGCTTTGAGACGTCCTTGGCCGGGTTCGTGGGTAGGGGTATGGACCACTCCCTTCGAGCGATCTCCAGAGCATGCTGGATCAGACCAAGTTCTCGATTGATCGTCGCTGGCCGGACCTTTTTTAGGCGCTCATCCCGGTAGGCCGCCAAGTGGTGACTACGCAAATCATGAAGTTTCGTACTGGCGACGGGATGCCTGAGGAATGCGTTGAGAATGATCACCTCGTTCAGGTGTCCGCGATGGGTCGCTGAAACTGAGTCTCGATAGCGTTCAACGAGGTTGGCGAGCGTGAGAGTCCGAAGGGGGCGGAGATCGGATACAAGGCCCCGGCCATCGGCCTGAGCCTCGACCTGCGCTGCCCATCGTTCAGCGTCGGCCTTAAGCCGGAAGCTGCGCGAGACTGTAGGGCAGCCGGAGCGTCTGATTTGAGCCTGCCAACGCTCTCCACGTCTCCTAATTGATGCCATTGCTGATCTCCGCTGTGCCAAAACTGTGACAAGCGTCGATTTGCTGAGGTTTTTTACTTAGCTAGCCATCGATAACCGTATGAACCGGTTATGAAAATTGGTCGGAGAGAGAGGATTCGAACCTCCGGCCCCTACGTCCCGAACGTAGTGCTCTACCAGGCTGAGCTACTCTCCGAACCAGTGCAAAAGGGACGCCCCCTTGCCTCGGGAGGCGCCCTTATAGCCATGCCCCCCCGCCCCCGCAACCGGCGATACAGGGGGGCACAAAGCCTTGGGCCAGCGGCATTTTGGATGGTTTGCGGGCCAGCCCGGCTCGCTTTATACGGGACCGCGCCGGGGCTTTCGCCCCCGGTCATCGGCCGGCCTTGGACGGCCGACACGATTGGGGCGTCGCCAAGTGGTAAGGCACTGGATTTTGATTCCAGCATTCGAAGGTTCGATCCCTTCCGCCCCAGCCAGTTCTCTTGAAAGCCCCCTGAGGGATAGCCGGTGCATACCGATCTGGTTTTCTACGCCGTCGCCATTCCCGCCGTGATCCTGATGGGCCTGGCCAAGGGCGGCTTCTCCGGCGTGGGGCAGATCTCGGTGCCGCTGCTGGCGGTGGCGGTTTCGCCGGTGCAGGCGGCCGCCATCCTGCTGCCCATCCTGCTGGTGCAGGATGCCGTCGGCGTCTGGGCCTTCCGGCACAACTGGGACGCACACATTCTGAAAGTCATGCTGCCGGGCGCGGCCATCGGCATTCTTGCCGGCTATGTGCTGGCCTCCCGGGTTTCGGTTTCGGCGGTGCTGGGCACGCTGGGCGTGATCTCGATCGTCTTTGCGCTGTACCAGATGTGGGGACGTCGGGCCGCCCGCGCCCTGGCCTCGCCGCCCCGCTCCTCGGCGCTGGTCGGCTTTGCCCTGGGCGCCGCGTCGGGCTTCACTTCCCAGATCGCCCATGCCGGCCTGCCGCCGTATCAGATGTGGGTGCTGCGCAAGAAACTGCCGCCCGCCACCTTCATCGGCACCACGGCGATCTTCTTTGCCATCGTCAACTGGGTGAAGGTGCCCGCCTATGCCGCGCTGGGCCAGTTCACCCATGAGAACCTGTTTGCCGCCCTGACCCTGATGCCCGTGGCGATCGCGTCCACCTTTGCCGGCGTGGTGCTGGTCAAGCGCGTGCCGGCGGACGGATTTTACACCATCATCTATCTGCTGATGATCGCCGTGGGCGGCCATCTTGTCTTCAAGGCGCTCGGTCTGGGGTAGACCGGGCGCGTCTTGTCCTGGAAGGGACCCGCCATGATCGCCCTCGCGCCCATCGCGCTTCTGTTCGTCTCCAACATCTTCATGACCTTTGCCTGGTACGGGCAACTGCGCTTTCCCAATGCCATCCTGTGGCAGGTGGTGCTGATCAGCTGGGGCATCGCCTTTTTCGAATATTGCCTGGCGGTGCCTGCCAACCGCATCGGCCACCAGGTCTATTCCGCCGCCCAGCTCAAGACCCTACAGGAGATCATCACCCTGCTGGTGTTTGGCGTTTTTTCGGTCCTGTATCTGGGCGAAAGCCTGAAATGGAACCACATGGTGGCCTTCGGCTTTCTGTGCGGCGCGGCCTTCTTCTCGTTCCACAAATGGAACTAGCCAGCCCGCGCTAGCGCTTCGGCGCAACCATCTTCGTGATGCGGGCGATGTTGGTGTCGCCGGCATAGAGGTTGTTGCCGGCGTCGAACGACCAGTAGCTCGCTTCCATGAACTCGCCCTCGCCGATTCCCATGCCGCGCCCGATGGCGCCCAGCACTTTGCCGTCCCGGTCGATCTTGAGGAATTGTCCGTCCTGACCGCTGGCGTACCAGGGCTCGCCCTGCGCATCGAACTGGATAGCGCAGACCAGATTGGTCGTCTGGATCGTTTTGACGAACTTGCCATCGGCGGTCAGCACGACGATCCGGTAGTCCTCCCGGTCGCCGACCCACAGATTGCCCGTTTTGGGATCCACCGCAAAACCGTGTGCTGAGTAGAATTTTCCCGGACCGTGATTGTTGCCGAAATACTGGCCTTTGAAATTTCCGTTCCTGTCGAGATGCAGAATCCGGGAGTTGCCCAGCATGTTGGCGGAATCGCCTGATCCCACATCATTGGGACTTTCATGGCCATGGCCTTGCGCGATGTAGATGTCGCCATTGGCGCCGAAATCCACCATCACCGGTTCCCACAACAGCCGCTGGCCTTTCGCCTCATCCCAGTCGCCGCGCTTGCCGCTGACGCCGATGGTCTGCAGCAGCTTTCCGTCGGGGCGGATTTTCCTGGCGGTTGCCCAACTGGTATCCAGAATCCAGACATTGCCGTCGGCATCGGCCTTCATCCCGTGGGCCTTGAGCATGTCGCCTGTCACCGACTCCGGGACCGTCAGGACCAGCCTCGCATTGGCGTCGAACTTGGAGAGCTTGGGCACGCCCGGGGCCGTGCGCTGGAGCACCCAGAGATTGTTCGCCTTGTCGAGCGTGACCGCGACCGCGCCACCAGCGCTGGTCGGCATATTGTAGGGATACTGGTACGCGTAACCAAGATTCTCCCGGTAGGTGACACGCAGAACCGAGGTGCGTGCGGGACCGGCCGGGTTGGCGCAAATGATAGAGCGCTCGCAATAGGGCACGGGATTGGGGCGCGCCGGGCCGCGTTCGGACGTGCGCTTCAAAACCGTCACCTTGCCGCCCGGCGCGACAGACGTCGGCCCGGTCAAGGTATAGGAGCCCCGGATGAACCAGGCCGGCATGCCGTCCCGGGCGGGACTGCTGGTCGTCGCATACTCGACCGGGGGAGCCGCAGGGGCCTTAGCCGGTTGCGAGCCTGCATTGGCGACGGTCAGAAGCATGCCGGCAACAGCAACTGAGCCGACAAGAACTGGTCTGCCCACTTTGACTCTCCTGTGTTCTTGTTATGGAAGAGCGACGCGCCGCGCTGAACTCGCGGACATGATGGAAAAGTACAGGATAGCTTCATATCCCGCAACAGGCGCCGGCAGCACGCCCACGCGAAGTCAACCCGCTGCATTTTCCCAAGGCCTAGCCTTTTTCTCATTCGGCAAATGGGAGTAGGCTGACGAACGGCTTGAAGGGGGTTTTCATGCGGACATTTCTGGGCGCGGCACTGGCTGTTTCTTTGACCTTGCCGGCGGCCGCGCAGACCCGCCCCGACCAGCTGAAATTCCGCGAACTCTACAAGGAGCTGGTCGAGACCAACACCACCCTGTCGTCGGGAAGCTGCACACTGGCGGCGCAGCGCATGGGCGCGCGGCTGAAGACGGCGGGCTTTGCCGACAGGGACCTGCATTATTACGCCACGCCCGAAAATCCCAAGGAAGGCGGGCTGGTCGCCATCCTTCCCGGCAGCGAGCCTGCGGCCAAGGCGGTGCTGCTGCTGGCGCATGTCGATGTGGTGGAGGCCCGGCGCGAGGACTGGACCCGCGATCCCTTCAAGCTGATCGAGGAAGGCGGCTTTTTCTACGGCCGCGGCACCGCCGACATGAAGGGCCAGGCGGCCGTGTGGGTGGACATGCTGATCCGCTTCAAGCAGGAGGGATTCAAGCCCCGCCGCACACTGAAACTCGCGCTGACCTGCGGCGAGGAAACCTCTTATGCCTTCGATGGCGCCAGCTGGCTGGCGAAAAACCGCCGAGAGCTGATCGATGCCGGCATCGCCTTGAACGAGGGCGGCGGCGGACGGCTGGATGCGTCCGGCAAGCGGCTGCTTCTCACCATCCAGGCGGGCGAGAAGCACTTCCAGAACTACCGGCTGGAAGTGACCAATATTGGCGGCCATTCCTCCCGCCCCACGCCCAACAACGCGATCTACCGGCTGGCGGCCGGGCTGACCAGGATCAGCGCCTATCAGTTTCCGGTGGTGACCAACGAGGCGACACGCGCATTCTTCGCCGCCATGGGCCCGCAGGTGGGCGGCAAGATGGGAGCGGCCATGACCGCGTTCTCCCGCAATCCCACCGATGCGAAGGCCGCCGCGACCCTCGCCGCCGATCCCAGCCACAACGCCATTCTGCACACCACCTGTGTCGCCACCCTGCTGGAGGCCGGCCATGCCAACAACGCCCTGCCGCAACGGGCCCGGGCCAATATCAATTGCCGCATCTTTCCCGGCGAGAGTGTCGAGCAGGTGCGCCTCAGGCTGGCGCGGCTGGTGGCCGACCCCGAAGTCAAGGTCACGACTCTGGAAAAGCGCAACGAAGTGGCCAAGCCGCCGCCATTGACGCCCGAGGTGATGGTGCCGGTTAAAGCCGCCGCCGCGAAACTCTGGCCCGGCGTGCCGGTCGCCCCGGAGATGCTGGCCGGCGCCACCGATGCCACGTTCCTCAATCCGGTCGGGATTCCCACCTATGGCATCACCGGCATATTCGGCGAGCATGATGGCAATGGCGCTCATGGGTTGAACGAACGCATCCGGGTGCGCTCGCTCTATGAAGGCCGGGATTTCCTCACCGAAGTGGTAAAGGCTTACGCCAACCAGAAATGATGCGTCTGCGCTAGAAGGGTAACGAATGCGAGTATTTCTTGGCGCGGCGATGGCCGCATGTCTGGCGTTTCCGGCCGGCGCCCAAAGCCCGCGCCCGGATCAGGCGCAGTTCCGCGACATCTATAAAGAGCTGGTGGAAACCAACACCACCTTGTCCTCCGGCAGCTGCACCCTGGCAGCCGAGCGCATGGCCGCGCGGCTGAAGGCGGCGGGCTTTGCCGACTCCGACTTGCATCTGATTGTCACCCCCGCCAACCCGAAGGAAGGTGCGCTAGTCGCGGTGCTGCCGGGCCGCAATCCCCACGCCAAGGCGATCCTGCTGCTGGGCCATCTGGACGTGGTGGAGGCCAGGCGCGAGGACTGGACCCGCGATCCCTTCAGCTTCATCGAGGAAGACGGATATTTCTATGGCCGCGGCACCGCCGACATGAAGGGCCAGGTCGCCATCTGGGTCGACATGCTGGCGCGCTTCAAAAAGGAGGGCTTTGCGCCCCGCCGCACCCTGAAGATGGCGCTGACCTGCGGCGAGGAAGGCGCGCCTTTCAATGGCGCACGCCATCTGGTGAACGAATATCGCGCCCTGATCGACGCCGAATTCGCCCTGAATGAAGGCGGCTGGGGCAGGATGGATGAAAGCGGCAAGCGCATCTATCTGGGCATCAATTCCGGCGAGAAGACGCCGGTGAATTTCCGGCTGGAAGTGACCAATCCCGGCGGCCATTCCATGCGCCCGGTCAAGGACAATGCCATCTACCGCCTCGCCGCGGGGCTGCTGAAGATCGGCGCCTATGATTTTCCGATCCAGACAACCGATTCCAGCCGCGGCTTCTTCGCCAAGATGGGTCCGGGGCTGGGCGGCGCGATAGGCGCGGCCATGACGGCCTTCGCCAAAAATCCGCAGGATGCGCAGGCCGCTGCGACACTGGCCACCGATCCGGCCTACAACGCCATGATGCGCACGACCTGCGTCGCCACCCTGCTGGATGCGGGCCATGCCAACAATGCCCTGCCCCAGCGCGCCGCCGCCAACGTCAATTGCCGCATCTTTCCCGGTACGACGCGTGAACAGGTGAGCGCCAAGCTGCAAGAGTTGATGGGCGATCCCCAGATCAAGGTCACCGCCAATGCCGGCCGCAGCCCCGGCGGCTCCGCCCCGCCGCTGACGGATGCGATCATGAAGCCCATCCTGGCGGCAGCGGCGAAACGCTGGCCGGGCGTGCCGGTGGTGCCCATGCTGGAAATCGGCGCCACGGATGCATCCTATCTCACGCCTGCGGGCATTCCGACTTACGGATTCACCAGCATCTTCTTCGATCCGGACGGCAGCCGGTTGCATGGGCTGAACGAACGAGTGCGGGTCCGCGCAATCTATGACGGGCGCGATCTGATGACCGAAGTGGTGAAGGCCTACCTGAAGTGACTAATGCAGCTTCAGGCGGGGCCGGATAATCTGATTGACATGGCCGACCAAGATCAGGGTCAGGCCCTTCAGCCAGCCATGAATGGCGATCAGGTGCATGCGGTAGAGCGAGACATAGACAAAACGCGCCAGCCGTCCCTCGATCGCCATGCGCCCGCCGATCAGGTTTCCCATCAGCGAACCCACGGTGGAGAAATGGCTTAGCGACACCAGCGAGCCGTGATCCCTGTAGACAAAGCCCTTCAAGGCACGTCCCTTGATCAGCGCGCGCAGATTGTGGAAGGCCGTGGCCGCCATCTGGTGCGCCGACTGGGCGCGCGGCGGCACCGGCCGCGTCGCCCCCTCCGGCACGAAATAGGCGCAGTCGCCGATGGCGAAGATGCGCTCGTCGCGGGTGGTCTGCAGCGTCGGTTTCACCACCAGCTGGTTGGCGCGGGTGGTTTCCAGTCCCGCCACATCTTTCAGAATGTCGGGGCCTTTGACGCCCGCCGCCCAGACCCGCAGATGCGCGGCGATGAATTCCCCGCCCTTGGTGATCATGCCATCGCTGGTGGCTTCCACCACGAGCGTGTTGGTCAGGACGCGCACGCCCAGCGCTTCCAGTTCCTTGTGCGCCGCCTCGGCCAGGGTTTCGGGGAGCGCGGGCAGGATGCGCGGCCCCGCCTCGATCAGCGTGACTTTCAGCCGGCTTTCGTCGAACACTTCCAGCCCGTAATGGCGCAGTTCGGAAGCGGAATTGTACAGCTCCGCCGCCAGCTCGACGCCGGTGGCGCCGCCGCCCACGATATCCACCCGCACATGCACATCTGCAGTGGGGTCGGACTGCAGGGTACGCGATACCCTGAGACAATGATCCAGCAGCTGGGAGCGGAAACGGTCGGCCTGAAGCCGGCTGTCCAGGAAGATGCAGTGCTGCGCCACGCCCTTGGTGCCGAAATCATTGCTGACCGAACCGACCGCCAGCACCAGATAGTCATAGCGGATGCGGTGATGGCCCATGATCTCGCGGCCTTCTTCGTCGCGGATCGGCGCGATCAGCAGGTTGCGGGTGTCGCGGTCGATGCCTTCCATCGCGCCATAGAAGAAGCGATAGCCCCAGGCATGGCCGTGGCTGCGATAGCCGACCTCGTCGAGATTGGCGTCCAGCGAACCGGCCGCCACTTCGTGCAGCAACGGCTTCCAGATATGGGTTCGGTTCTTTTCGACAAGAATAATGTCGAACTTCTCGCGCCCGAAACGCGCACCCAGCCGTGTCGCCAGCTCCAGCCCGCCCGCGCCGCCGCCGACGACCACAATCTGGGTTTTGCGGGGTTTGCCGTCCGTCATGCGGCGAGAGATAGCACGGCTGCGGCTTTCCCTGCTGCGCTTTTTGCGTCAGGGTGCCGGCGAAAAATCACAGGAACCTTGCCCATGTCCGACCACCGCATCAGCCTGGAAAAGGCCAACACCATCATTTCGGCCGCCTTCGCCAAGGGCAAGGAAGCCGGCATGAAGCCCCTTTCCTGCGTGGTCACCGATGCGGGCGGTCACGTCATCGCCTTCCAGCGCCAGGACGGCACCAGCTTCCTGCGCATGGACATTGCCCGCGGCAAGGCGGCGGGCGCCCTGGCGATCGGCGTGTCGTCGCGCAAGCTGGGCGAGATGGCGGCCGAGCGGCCCGCCTTCCTGGGGGCGCTGTCGCATCTGACGCCGGGCGGCTTGCTGCCGGTTGCGGGTGGGGTGATCGTCAAGGGTCCCGATGGCTTTTCCATCGGCGCGGTGGGCGTGACCGGTGACACGTCCGACAATGACGAGATCGCCGCATTGGCAGGAATCGCCGCAGCGGGCCTGACTGCGCAATAGTTCAGGTATCGCTTTTCAGGATCACCCGCGAAAAGCGGATTTCCCAGAACGGCTTGGGCTGGCTGCTGTCCGCCGCGCTGGCGCCGGGATAGCCGACCACCGCGAACATGAAGATTTCGCCGGTCGGCACACCGCGCGCGTCCACTTCATTGCGGTACGACATGGCGCTGGCGATGCCATCGCCCTCGGGTCTCTGTGTCGCCGCACCCTCCACCAGCCTGTGGCCCTTGGCTGCGACGAACTTGTCCGCCGCCGCATTCAGCGCCTCGGTCGAGAATGGCGTCATCACCGCATGGCGGATGGTGCAGGCGTGATAGGGCGGCATCTCGGCGGTCAGGACATAGCGCCCGCCCTTGCCCTGGATCAGCCAGCCCTGTCCGCCCGCCTTGCTGCGGATGAACAGCCGGCCTTCTTCCTGGCTCAGCTTGGCCAGCTTGGCGTCAAAGGCGGCGGAGAACACCGCCGCATCATCCGGAAATTTGTCCAGGCAGTAGGCCGAAAACAGGCCGAGGAATTCGTCCGGCGACGGCGTTGTGTCCTGCGCGCGGGCGCCGCCGCACAAGAGCAGCAACCCGCAGGCAAGGACGTGTCGCTTCAAGCGGTGACCTGTTCCTCGACGTGCAAGCGGCGATTGGGGTTCACGAAGAACCAGGCGAACATGCAGACGAAGCAGATGCCCGCGGCGACATAGAAGGCGGTTTCCCAGCCATAATGCACGGCGAACCACGGCGTCAGAGAAGCCGTTGTCGCGCCCGCGATCTGGCCGCCCATGTTGATCAGGCCAGATACGACGCCGGTAAATGGACCGCCATAATCCGCCGCCACCGCCCAATAGGTCGCCTGGCCCAGATACAGCACGCCTGCGCCGCCGGCCAGCACCAGCACCGCCACCGTGGTGTCCTGCGCCTGGCTCCCCACGATCAGGAAGACGCCCGACAGGAACAGGGTCAGGGCGCCGAACAGGCTGCGCCCGACATACTGGCCTTTATGCTTGACCAGCCAGTCGCTGATGACGCCGCCCAGCAGGCAGCAAAGCGTCATGGCGATGAAGGGAAGCGTGCCGAGCAACGCGCTGCTCTTGAGGTCCAGGCCGCGCCCATCCCGCAGATAGATGAAGAACCAGGTGTGAAAGATGAACGCGACATAGCAGAAGGCGACATAAGCCAGCGCGGTGCACATGACATCGACGCTGGTGAAGACGCGCAACCACGGAACCTTGCCGATGGGGCCTTCGATCTTGACCGGCTGGCCGGCGGCGATATGCGCTTTTTCCTGCGCGGTGACGCTCGGGTGCTCGGCCGGCGTGTCGCGCGCCACGTACCACCAGATTCCAGCCACCACCAGGCCGATAACGGCGGAGAGATAGAAGACTTCATGCCAGCCATAAAAGGCGATGACCGCGGCGACCAGCGGCGGCGCGGTGCCCGAGCCGAAGCCGACGCCGCCGAACACCCAGCCATTGGCCTTGCCGCGTTCGTGGCTTGGGAACCAGGCGGCGATGAACTGATTGGTCGATGGGTATGCCACCGCCTCGCCCAGCCCCAGAACGAAGCGCACCGCAATCAGCACCCACAGCGCGCCGCCCATGGTGGGCGGAACCAGCGCGGTGATTACCGACAACACGCTCCACCAGATCAGGCCATAGGTCAGGGTCTTGCGCGGACCCAGCTTGCCCACCAGCCAGCCGGCGGGAATCTGGAAAGCGGCGTAGCCCAGCAGGAAGGCGGAGAAGACCCAGCCCAGCTGGATCTTGTCGATGCCATAATCCTGGGCGAGATAGGGGCCGGCGATGGAGATGTTGCTGCGGTCGATATAGACCACGGCGCTGACCATGAAGATCAGCATGATCAGCAGGTAACGGACCTTATTCTTCATGGACGTTTCCCCTTGCCGCCGTTAGGCGTTTTGTCATGCGCGGATTTCCGAACCGTCCGCCCCTGCCCCGGAGCAAAGCTTAGTTCGCGGCTTTCGTCAAAGCCGCCTATACTGCGTCGCAAAACAGAGCCGAGGCTGACATCCTCGCCGGCAACGCGGGAGCAGCCGGCCGGACGGCTGGAAACCGGCCCGCCGATGCCGCAGTATGGACCAGGAGCGCAAGCGAGAGCTGGGCGCCGACAGGTAAACGCCTCTAACGGAAAATGCAGGAACCCATGTCCAGGAAGCTTGACGGAAAAATCGTGTTGATCACCGGCGCCGCGGCGGGCATCGGGCGGGCAACCGCCGAACTGTTTGCCGCCGAAGGCGCCAAACTGATCATCACGGACCGCGACCTCAAAGGCATGGATGGCCTGGCCGGCGACAAGCGCCAGCTGGATGTCACCGACAGCGCCGCCATCGCGGCGCTGGCCAAAGACGTGGGCCGGCTGGACGTGCTGTTCAATTGCGCCGGCTTTGTGGAGAACGGCACCATCCTGGAGAGTGACGACGCCCAGTGGGAGAAGTCGTTCGAGATCAACGTCTATGCCATGGCGCGGATGATCAAGGCCTTCCTGCCGGCCATGATCGAAGGCGGCGGCGGATCCATCATCAACGTCGCCTCGGTGGCCGGCTCCATCAAGGGCGTGCCCAACCGCTGCGTCTATGGCGCCAGCAAGGCGGCCGTGATCGGCCTGACCAAGTCGGTAGCCGCCGATTTCGTCACCAAAGGCATCCGCTGCAACACGGTGTGTCCCGGCACGGTGGATTCACCCTCGCTGCAGCAGCGCCTGAAAGACACCGGCGATTATGATGCCGCCCGCAAGGCCTTTACCGCCCGCCAGCCCATGGGCCGGCTGGGCAATGCCGAGGAAATCGCCAGCATTGTTCTATGGCTGGCCAGCGACGATTCCCAATTCGCCACGGGACAGAATTTCATCGTCGATGGCGGGATCACAATCTAGGACGGGACTCCTGCGACACCGGGCGTCTTGACCCGGGCCGCGGGCGGCGCGAAAATGCTGCCATGCAGGGGATTTTCCGCTTCGCACGGCATGTCGCGTTTGTCGCGCTGGTGGTTCGCGCCCTGGTGCCGACAGGCTGGATGCCCGACGCCCAGGCCGGCGTGATCATCTGTTCGGTGGACGCGAAGGCCCAGCACGAAGGCCAGAAATCGCCAGCCCAGGATGCCGGGCACCACGACATCTGCCCCTTCTCCGCAACGCCGCAGCTCGCCTCCACGCCGGACGCGCCGCAGCTGACCCAGCCTGCCCTTCACGCCGTTATCGCGGCCACGGACAGCCACTACGCCGCGACAATCCTCGCGCGCTTCTCGCCGCAATCTCCACGCGCCCCGCCCCTGAACGCCTGAACGAGTTTTAGCGCCGCGCCGGAATCCCGGCGCGTCCGTCCGTTTCAGCTTTCAGGGGAAAATCCCATGTCGCGTGCTTCCTTGCGCCTCGGCGCATCCGTTCTGGCGCTTTGCGCCGCCACCACCGTCCAGGCGCAGACCATCGGCGGCAGCCTTCAATCCGAATATGTCATCGTCACCGGCGAACGCGACCGCGCCGCCGACCCGAACCGTCCTGACACCCAGGTGACTGCCGCCAAGGCACAAGAACAGATCAACACCGTCAATACCGAGGACATGCTGAAATACGCGCCGTCGCTGGTGGTGCGCAAACGCCATTACGGCGACACCCAGGCGCCCGTAGCGACCCGCACCTCGGGCCTGGGTGCATCGGCGCGCAACCTGATCTTTGTCGACGGGATCATGCTCAATTCCCCCATCGGCAACAACAATAGCGGTGCAAGCCCGAACTGGTCGGTCGTGGGGCCCAGGGATGTCAGCCGCATTGACGTCCTGTATGGCCCCTTCTCGGCGCGTTACGCCGGCAACTCCATCGGCGCCACCATCAGCATCAGCACAAGGATGCCGGATGATTTCGAGCTGTACGTCAATACCGTGGGCGGCATCCAGGATTTCGACCAGTACGGCACCCACAGCACCAGCGGCACATGGCAACTCTCCGGCGGGGTGGGCGACCGCATCGGCGCCTTCAGCTGGCGGCTGTCGGTCAGTCACCTGGATTCCACCGGTCATCCGCTGAACTACGCCACACTGACGCGCCCGGCCGCGACCAGCGCCGCCGGCACCGTGCTGACCGGCGCCTTCAGTGAGTTCAACCGGACCGGCGCGCCCATCGTGGTGGTTGGCGCCACCGGCATCGAGCACCAGGTGCAGGATACCTTCTCAGCGAAGCTGGCTTACGATTTCAGCAATGGCATGCAGCTTTCCTATCTCGCCAGCCTGTTTCGTCAGGATGACGATTCCGGCGTGGAAACCTACCTGCGCAACGGGACGACGCCGGTCTATACGGGCAACAGCAACATCGATGGCCGCAACTACAACATTGCCGCCAGCACCTTTTCCAACAATCTCTACAACACCCAGCAGAGCAAGCTGGCGCAGGGCCTGACCCTGAAATCGGCGCCGGACGGCGACTTCGCCTGGGAAATCATCGCCACCGATTTTGCCTATCTGAACGACAAGCAGCGGGTGGCTACCGCCACCCTGCCCGGCGCCTTCACCGCCAGCGCGGGCACGGTGAACCGCATGAACGGCACCGGCTGGTACACGCTGGATGCCAATGCGGTGTGGCGCGGCTGGGAAGATCACGAAATCGCCTTCGGCGCCCATCGTGACGCCGAAACCTTCGCCCAGGTCCGCAACAACCTCACCGACTGGATCGCGGGCGGCATGGGGACAGTGGTGAATTCCGCCAAGGGCCGCACCGCTACCAACGCGCTGTGGCTGCAGGACATCTGGAGCCTGACCTCCAGCCTGAAGGCGTCGGCGGGCCTGCGCTACGAGGACTGGCGCGCCTATTCCGGCAACAACTTCTCGGCATCGCCGGCGCTGAATGCCAACCAGCCGCGCATCTCCGCCAGCACACTTTCACCGAAAGCCACCATCGCCTGGCAAGGCTCGGAAAAATGGCGGTTCACAGGCTCGTGGGGCATCGCCTATCGCATGCCGACGGTGACCGAGCTGTACCAGGCCATCACCACCGGCGTGACACTGTCGGTGCCCAATCCCAATCTGAAACCGGAGCGGGCCAGCAGCTACGAACTGGCGGTGGAGCGGCGCACAGACAGCGGCTTCTTCCGCGCCTCGCTGTTCTGGGAAGACATTTCGAACGCTCTGCTGTCGCAGTCCGCGCCGCTGGTTCCCGGTTCCAACACCCTGTTCAGCTATGTCCAGAATGTCGACCGCACCCGGGCGCGCGGCGTGGAACTGGTGCTGGACCAGTATGACGTCCTCTTTCCGGGGCTGGAGCTGATGGGCAGCGTGACGGCGACGGAGGCCCGGATCGTGCGCAACTCCGTCTTCGCGGCGGCCATCAACAAGTTCCTGCCGGGTGTGCCGCAGCTCAAGGGCAACCTGGTGGCGACCTACCGCCCCGACGATCAGTGGTTCTTCACCCTGGGTGCGCGCTACAGCGACAAGATGTTCGGCACCATCGACAACAGCGATCCCTATCCGCGGACCTATCAGGGCTTCGAGGGGTATCTGGTCGCCGACGCACGTGTCCGCTACCGCTGGGATGACAATTGGAGCGTCTCGCTGGGCGTCGACAATATCAACAACAAGAAATACTTCCTGTTCCATCCCTTCCCGCAACGTACCGTGCTGTTGGAGATCGGCTATGCGCGATAGGACAATGACGCCGCGTCCGCTTGAGGCACTCCCGCTTCCGCGGCGCGCCATCAACGCTCTGCGACTGGGCGGGATCGCCACGCTGGAAGATGCCTGCGACTGGTCGGATGACGCGCTTTTGTCCTTACGTCATTTCGGACGGGCCTATCTGAGCGCCCTGCGCGTCCTTGCCGGGCAAAACCAGGAAACGGAGCACTGAGATGAGAACTGGAAACTCCACGCAGTTCCACATTCTGGCCATTGCCATGCTGTTGGTCTTGATGGTCATGGACATGGCACATGCCCATGTCTCCCTGGCGGAGCCGTCCGCCGCGCCGGGTACCCGCTATGTGGGCCAGTTCCGGATAGGCCATGGCTGCAGTGGCGCGCCGACCACCGCGATATCGATCGCGATACCGGCCAGCCTCACCGCCGTTGAGCCGCAGGCGCGGCCCGGCTGGATGCTGACGGTCAGCAGGCAGGCCGGCAGGGTGACAGGGGCGCGTTGGGAAGGCGGCAGCATCGCATCCGACAAGCCGGAAAGCTTCGCGCTCGCCATGACCCTGCCCGCGCAGGAAGGCGTTCTGGCTTTCCCGGTCACGCAGAGCTGTGCAGCCGTGGAGCAGAAATGGGACGAGGTGCCGGCTGCCGGGGAAAAAGCCAAGCGCCCAGCCCCGCTGCTCACTATTGCGGCGACACGCAAGGACGCAGCCCTCCAGGTGCGCGATGGCTGGTTTCGGGCGTTGCCGCCTTCGGTGCCGTCGGGCGGATATTTCACGCTGCACAATGAAAGCAAACAAACCGTGACGCTGGCGGATGTGGAAAGCCCGGCCTGCGGCATGCTGATGATGCACAAGACAAGTTCCTCGGGGATGGAGCATGTGATGGCGCTCGATGTGCCAGCGGGCGGGCAGATTGCATTCTCACCTGGCGGCTATCACCTGATGTGCATGGATTCCCGACCCATGCTGAGGCCGGGCGCAACCGTGCCGGTGACGTTGCGCTTTCAGAACGGCCAGAAACTGACAGCGGATTTTCAAGTCCGCACAGCGACAGGGAAATAGCTTTCGGCAGGACAACCACGGCCCAGTCGAAAAATTTGTCTCGGCACAGGAAGGAATTCAGCCATGCCAGATTGGATATTGGTCCGCAGAACGAGAAGGCAGGCTACCCTGCCTCTTTCCATGAGCCTGTTGGGCTTTATGCTGTTGCTGTCACCGGCACACGCCGACCAGCCCGCGCCCACAGGCCAGGGCGCAAAGGAAGAAGCATTCACCCTTGGAGATCCGGTTGCGGGCAAAGCGGTTTACGGCAGTTGCATGACCTGCCACGCCCTCGACAGCAACGGTTCCGGCCCCAAACACCGAGGGGTGGTTGGTCGCAAGGCCGGCACGGCGAGCGGCTTTAATTATTCTGGCGCCCTGCGAAAATCCGGGATCACCTGGACCCCGGCAATGATTGACAAATGGCTGCAAGACCCGCGGGAAATGGTGCCGGGCACAAGAATGTTCTTCTCGCTCACGGACGCCAAGGAGCGGGCCGACGTCATCGCCTATCTTGCCACGGAAAAATAAATCCTCGGAAACCCGGATGTTTCCATGACGGTCTCTGACAACCATGTCTGGTTTGACACTTTGATTGTGCCGCATCTGGCACTGAGCGGGCACGGACTGCGCCTAGTCAGCATCCTGCTTCTGGCCCCAGCATTTGTGCTGGGGCCACCCTGGTGATCTTCAATGCCTGGCCGGCTACCTGCTTTGTGGGCGCGGAATCGCTACTGGCGGTCATGGCTCTTCACTGGTGCGCGCGCCGCTTGTCGCAGCAGGGAGAGCGCGTGACCTTGACGGACAGCGACTTGATCGTGGAGCGCTGGAACAGGGGAGTGACGCGCCGCGAACGCCTGGAACCTGGCTGGGTCAGCCTGGAGCGGCAGGAACACGAAGAATTCGGATGCGAGGCGATTTTCTTGCGTGTCTCAAGGCGCCGGGTGCGCATTGGCGCAGCCCTGGGTGCCGAGGCCCGCGCTGAACTTGCAGCCGCTTTGCAGTCCGCGCTCGAAAGGCGCAAGCAAGACTTTCGTCTGGGACAATGACCGGCCGCATCTTGCGGCCTGAAGTTTGATATGGCTGCAGCGACCGCGCTGGCCGGGCCGCAGTGGCTCAAGCGCGCCCCTCCATACAATCGAGGCAGGGCAGATGGTGATCAGCATTCCTTGATCGCAATCAAGGGCGACCCTCGCCGCTACAGAATAGACTTAGGTTTTTAAGGGTCCGGACATGATGCAATTCAATCGTATTGTTCGCCTTGCTGCATCGCCGTGTTTTCTTCTGTTAGCGCTGACGCTCTATTCCGATTCGGACATGGCCTTGCAGATTTGCGGACTTGTACGTTCCGAGAAGACCATCCCTCTGTTCGGTCGCGCACTGGAAGTTCCCCTGGCCAGTCTTGGCAGCATGTGGGTCATGTATCTCGTGATGGCCGTGTTCCACAGTGGTCCTTGGATCGCCTTGCTTTCGACTGGCGCGCTTGGTGAAGATTGCTGCGAACCCCAGGGCCGCATCCGATAGGCGAGCCTCTGAACTCTTGGCCCATCCCAAACAGCGAACCAGCCGGCGTGTCGGCGGTTCCATCGCGGGCCATGCAAATCCCGTTGCAAGCATTGCGGTCCGATGGCGCTTGTGGCAGGCCACTTCATAAAGGAGTCCTGCATGCGCGACCTGCTGGCGATGTTCGTGACCGTTTTCCTGGCCGAGTTCGGCGACAAGACGCAGCTGGCGACGGTGCTGTTCGCTTCGGAGCGCAAACTGTCCCCCTGGGCGGTGTTCGCGGCCTGCGGCGGGGCCCTGCTGCTCAGTGCCGCCATCGCTACTTTTTTGGGAACTGTGGCCAGCAAATATCTGGCGGGCGTGCCGTTCAAGCTGATAGCCGGAATCGGCTTCATCCTGATCGGCGCATGGACGGTGGTGCAGTATTACAAGGGCGCCTAGGCGCGGTATCGTCCGTCGAGGCGGGCGATCATTTCTTCCGGCGTGAAGCCCAGCGCATCCAGACGTCCCGAACGCGAAAACAGCGCCAGCCCCGACAGCGCGGCGGCCAGCAGCAGCACATCGCACTGGCCCTGACGACCCGAGGCCGACAGACCGCTGGCATCGGACAGCGCCTTCAGCGCCACGATCAGGCGGCCATTGAAAAGACGTTCGGCGTCACTGCCCTGCGCGCCCGGCAGGGCGGCGGAGGCCGCCGCCATGGTTTCGGCGCCGCGCAGCAGGTCCAGCGCCACCGTGCCGGTGCCGGCGAGGCCCCCCGAAGCGGGCGCATCGCGCATGGCGCGCGCCAGAGCGGTCAGATCGTCGGCAGCCAGCGCCAGCAGCAATTCGTCCTTGTTGCGGAAATAACCGTAGAGCGCGGCCGGCGCGAAACCGGCTTCCGCCGCCACGCCACGCAGGGAAAGATCACGGGCGCCATCGCGTGCCGCGACCCGCCGAGCCGCCGCCAGAATGGCGGTGCGGGACGCCGCCTTGGACGCCTGACGCCGTTCCGTGGGAATGCGAATCGCCGGCTCAACCATGGCCGGAATCATAGGTGATTCGTGCGGAAAAGGAATCGGTGACCGGCGGAAATCTAGTTTGGGGGCAACTTCGAGGCAGTGACCGCCCCGTTCACCGCGGCCCCGACCTGTTCCTGAGCCTTGCGGCTGGCGGCGATCTTGAGCCGGGCGCTGGTTTCAAGCATCGGCTCGAAAGGCTGGCCGGAAGCCGCCGCCTGGGTCTTTGCGGCTTCCACTCCCTTCAGCAGGCAGTCCTGGTAGAGGCCCGACTGGGCAATGAAGTGGCGGGCATCGGCCAGCCCGGCGCGCATCTGGTCGGCGCTCGCAGTGCCATCGAGCCGCGCCGGCACGGGCGGCTCCACACAGGCGTCCTGCGCCAGCGCCGCGCCGGCGGCGCCAAGCCATACCGCAAGGGAAATCGCCACGCGTGATGCTGTCATCATGCGCGGATTATCTCATATCGCGGGAAGCGGAACCAGCACGATAGGCGGAGCAATTCGGTTCAATTCGGTACAGAAATCGCCGCAATATCGTCAGATAAGCGTCAAACTTCGTCAGACCGCTGGCAGCGACTGCGGATTTTCCCGATCCGCAAACCAGCGGTCGGCGAAGCGCGCCAGCAGCGCCGCCACCATCAAGAGCAGGCTGATGTCATAAAAGGCGTCGGGACGATGCGGGCCGGAGATGCGGGCCAGCGCCATCAGCGAATAGCAGGACCAGAAATAGATGATGGCGAGGCCCTGCATGGTGCGGCGGGTACGCTCGCCGATCAGTGGCGCGCGGCCAAAACGCTTCAGCGGCGCGGCGGTCAGCGCCATCACCAGCGCCGCGGTGCCGCCGAACAGCACCATCAGGGTAGCGCCGCCCGACAGGCGGATGACATTGGGCAGGAATACCGACAAGAGATAGACGCCGTAACTGGCGCAAAAAACCCAGGCCAGCTTGCGGCTCAAGCTATCCGGCCAGGAGAAGCCGAAGCGGGCAGCGATGCGGCCTGCGGGCTCGGCCAGCAGGGCGGCAAAGAAAACGAAGAAGGTGTATCGCCAGGCCAGTTGGCTGCCCAGGCGGAAGCCGTTTTCGGCGAAGCCGCGAAACAGGATGGCGCCCAAGACCAGCGCGACGGCGACCAGCGCAATGCCCGCGACGAGCGGCGCCAGCGTGATGCGCAGCCGAGAAACCCTGCCCGAACCGAACATTGCGTGATTATCGAGCGCGACCATAAAACCCACCTACCGTCTCGTGGGATGCAACGCACAATGGGGCGAAAAGATGCGCCTTTATGCGGTCAAAGCGACCGCAAAACCGTCCACCGGCTGATTGGCTTCATGGCGTGGCGTTGCCGCCACAAGGCCGGCCACCGACAGGCCAGCGGCGGCAGACGTGGCGCGCAAATAGGTGTCGCTGTGGCGCCAGCGGCGCTTGGGCCCGAGTTCAAAACCCTCGCCACTCTTTGCTTCCGTGGTGAACAGGAAATAACCCTCCGGCATCAGACGCGCGCGTACGCCTTCGAACACAGCCCTCAAATCACCCAGATAGACCAGCGTGTCGGCGGCCAGGATCAGGTCATAGCGCGGCCCCTCGCCGGCCAGTGCGGTTTCCAGATCGCCGACCTGTAGCCCATCGTACAATCCCCGCGCCCGCGCCTTTTCGATCATGGCGGGCGAGAGGTCGACGCCGTCCAGCCTTGCTGCCAGCGGCTTGAAGGCCACGCCCGCCAGGCCAGTGCCGCAGCCCAGATCCAGGATCGTCAGCTTTTCCCGCCCCGGCATCACCAAACCAGCGAGATCGAGCAGGATCTGCGGCGCGGCATAGGCCAGCTGGCCCAGCATGCGGCTGTCATAGTCGGCGGAGAACTGGTCGAACAGATGGCGCACATAACCAGCGTCGGAACGCGGCGCCGCCTTGATGCTTTGCGCCGCCGCGATCATCGCTTCGACCTGCGGCGAGGGCTCGAGCTCGCGCAGCGACTCCAGCGCCTTGTCGGCTTCGCCCGCTTTCAGCCATGCGGCGGCGATTAGTTCGCGGGCACGGTCGAGACCGGGGTCAAGCCGCAACGCCCGTTGCAGCTCGGCAATGGCGGTGGGCAATGCCTCCGCCGCCAGCAAAGCCTCGCCCAGTGCCAGCACCGCGACGGCAATATCGGGATTGAGCGAGACGGCTTCGCGCGCCTCCTCCAGCGCGCCCTTTGAATCGCCCGCCGCCACCAGCGCCTTGACCAAGGTCAGCCGGGCCAGCAATCCGCCACGCCCCGCCGCCAGCCGGGCGCGCAAGTCGCGCGCGGCGTCATCGGCCCTGCCCGCGTGGATCAACACCTCGGCGGCTTCAATGGGATCGCCGTCAAGCAAGGATGCAAAGACCGTTGTTAAGCACCACGGTGCCGGGACGTTCCTTGACCGAGGCGCGATAGGAAATCGTGCCGCCGTCCTTCCACATCTCCACCACCAGCGTCTCGCCGGGAAATACCGGCTTGGAGAAACGCACATCGAACTGCTGGATACGCTCGGGCTGATACTCAGCGACGGTCGAAAGCACGGCGCGGCAGGCGGTGCCGTAGGAACACAGGCCATGCAGGATGGGACGGGGAAAGCCCACCATCCTGGCGAAAGCCGGATCGCGGTGCAGCGGATTGCGGTCACCCGACAGCGCATAGAGGAACGCCTGGTCGGAACGGGTGTCGCACTCCTTCACCAGGTCGGGCGCGCGATCCGGGATGTCATGCAGCGCCGGTCCGCCCTGCGGCTTGCCGCCAAAGCCGCCATCGCCGCGCGCGAAGATGGACGAGACGATGGTGAAGAGTTTTTCGCCGGTGGCGGCGTCGCGGCTGACCCGCTCCTGGATCAGCACCGCGCCCTTGCCCTCCCCCTTGTCGAGAATGTCGAGATAACGCTCGTCCGACACCACCTCGCATTTGGACGGCAAAGGCTTGTGCACCGTGATGCGGCGCTCGCCATCCACCACCATCATGAAATTGATGTTGGATTTTTGCGGCATGCGCTGCTGTTCCGGCGGCGCTTCGCCGCGGCTGATCACGCTGGCGAAGGTCGGCACCACCTTCAGGCCGTTATTCTCATAGGCGAAGGGCAATTCCTTTTCATCCAGCGGATCGCGCATGAAGCCCACGCCCAGGGCATAGAGCATCACGTCCTTTTCGTCATAGCGCGATACCAGCCCGGTCGCGCCGGACTGCATCATGTCGTCATAATCAATCGCCATGACGTCGTTCCTGAAAGCCTCTGGCGGCAATCTAATCGCTGTGATCTGCTGGCGCCATGGTCATACCGGCGCCCGCTTCACCCTCCCAGCCTTATGCACAAAAGCGCGGTCATGGCTGCCTGTGGGGCTGCCTGATCGCGGTGCTGCTGCTGTCCCTGCCCTTCATTCTGGCAGGCGGCTATGGCGCCTGGTTCCTCGCCAGCGGCTACAAACAGGACCCCGTGCTGCGGGTGGTGGGCGAATTGGTGCGCGAAGACGGCATGGCGCAGCAGGCGCTGGGCCATGGCGCGGTGATCACCGGCATGGAAGGCAATTATTTCTCCTGGATGCCGGGCCGGTCCGACAACGCTTATGAAGTGACACTGGAAGGCCCCAAAGGCCAGGGCCATCTGGCGGTGACCGCCCATAGCGGCGTTGGCGGACCCAGGCTGGACAGCGCCATCCTGACCGGGCCGGACGGGCGGCGCTATGACCTGCTCAAGCATCTGCTGCTGCCCGGTGACGACAGCCGCGTGATCCAACGCTCGATCTAGGTGACGATCAGGGTTTGCGGTATGGGCATGCCCGGCCCTTCGCTCATCACATGCGTCAGGGGAATGCCGTTCTTGTCGATGCAGGCCCGCGCCGCGTCATAACCCTCCTGGATCGCCAGGTCGAATTTCTTCCATTCGCGCAGGCCGATATCGGGCATCGGCGGCTCGATCAGGAAATCGCACTGTTCGCGCACGATGCGGCGCTGGGCTTCCGAGCCCACCGTTCCGGAACGCATCAGGATGGAGACGATGCTGGGTGTTCCGCGCATGCGCTGACCCAGCAGCCACCACCAGGGCCGCTCGCCATAGCGCGCATCCTGCGCCTGCAAATCCACTTCGCCGGTAACGTCGCAGGCGATGATGGGGCCGGCATCCATGGATTGCTCGCGCATCACATCCACCGGCAGGTTGTTCATCACCCCGCCGTCCACCAGCAGATGGCCGTGATGGGTGACGGGCGGCAGGATGCCCGGCAAGGCGACGCTGGCCCGCAGCGCCCGCCACAGCGCGCCCTCGCGGTGGATATGGATGCGCCCGGCGGTGAGGTCGGACGACACGGCAAAGAAAGGCAGCGGCAACTGCTCGATGCAGACTTCCCCGAAGTGATGGCGCAACTGGGCCGAAACCTTCTTGCCGCGCACCAGCGCGATCAGCGGCAGGGTGAAATCCGACAGCGGATTGTCGCTGACGAACACCGCGCGCATGCGTTCGCGCAGTTCCTCCAGCGGCCATTCCTGCGCCAGCCCCGCGGCGATGATCGCGCCCATCGAGGTGCCGCCCAGCTGGTCGAACGGCACGCCCGCTTCCTGCAGCGCCCGGATGATGCCGATATGGGCGAAGCCCCGCGCCCCGCCGCCCGCCAGCACCAGCCCCACCGCGCGTCCGGCAATGAAGCGCGCAACCCGCGCCACATCCCTGGCATGGCCGGCGCGCAGGTGATGATGGGCGGCAAACAGGCCGGCGCGCGTGGTGAAATTCTCGGGCAAAACGGCGGAAGCGCCATCGGGATGCAGCAGCAACAGCTCCGGCAGGCCTGAGGCGCGCGCCTTGAAGGCCGGCAAGTCCAGCGGCGCCACCGGCAGCGGCCGGTCGGCCCGCGCCAGCAGGAAGATGCAGTCGGCCTGGCGCAGGCACTGGTTCGTCCAGGAACTTTCCGGTGCGTCGCCGCGATAGAACACCACATCGTGCGTCGTCTCGAAGGTGTTGAACCAGTCGGCCGTCTGCTCCGAGGCCGCGATGTCCAGCACCGCGGCGCGGGAGCCCATCTCGGTCAGCGCCTGGGCCAGGCGGTGCGCGATAGGGGCTTCGGCCAGGCCTTCCTGCAGCGGCACTATGGCGAAGGTCCGGGGCCGGGGCTTGTCGCGGCCGCGATTGGCGTCCTTCAGCCGCTTCACCAGCATCTGCATCAGGTTCATCATCACCCGGGGGTGACGGCCGATCAGGGCCTCGAAGCCGTCCGGACTGATGCGCAGCAATTCGGTGTCGCGCAACGCCACCAGCTGGGCGGAATGGTTGCCGCTGGGCTGGATCAGGGACATTTCGCCGACGGTTTCACCCGCCGGGACATGGGCCACCATGTGGCGCTGGCCCCGATCGTCGGACACGAAAACGCCCAGGCTGCCGGTGATTACAAGAAAGAGGGCCGCGTTGTTCTCGCCGCCCCGCTCCAGAAGTGTTCCTCCCGGCAGCGCGAACCAGTTGGCTTCCGCCAGCAGATTGCGCAACGCCACATCGCCGACATCCTCCAGCAGGGCAAAACTCTTCAGCCGCTCCAGCAGCTCTTCGGGATAGACGGTTTGCTGACCGATGCGGAAGGACGACAGAAACGCCATCTGCTGGGTTTACCTCACCAGGCGGTCCAGCCGCCATCGACATTGAGGGCTGACCCCGTCACGAAACTGGAAGCCGGTGACGCCAGAAACAGCAAAGGCCCGGCGATTTCGTCGGCCTGCCCCAGGCGCCCCAGCATGGTGCGCGATGCCAGCCGCTGGGCAAAAGCGGCAGGCGCCTTTGCCGGAAAGGGTCCGGGCACCAGCGCGTTGACGCGAATTTTTTCGGGGCCAAGTTCGGCGGCAAGATGACGGGTAAGCTGCAGCAGGCCCGCCTTGGCGGGGCCATAGTGAAAGGGACTTTGCTGGGCGCGGTCGTCATACAGCTTCGCATCGGGCGAGACCTGCGCGTACATGGACGCGATGTTGATCACGCTCGCCTCGCCGCCGGCTGCGACTGCCGCTTTCAGGGCCGGCAGCGCGGCGCGCACCGCTTCAAAAGACGCCGTGACGCTGCTGGCATAGGTGGCGGCGAAATCCTCGGGCGCGAGCGCGGCGAAACTCTTCACCTGCATCGCAACCGCATTGTTGACCAGTATGTCCAACCGCTTCAGCCCGCCAAAAAAAGCGCGCAGGGCGGCGGCGTCCGCGACATCGAAAGCGGCGCGGCTGACGGAGAATTCCTGCTGCCTGAGATCGGCCTCGAACAGGGCCAGCGCGGCATCGTCGCGGCCATTGACAATGACATGTGCGCCGGCCGCGCACAGGGCCCGGGTCATGGCCGACCCCAAATGGCCGCGGCTGCCCGAAACAAAGGCAGTTTTGCCGTCCAGACGGAAGATATCCTGCGCCATTTTGCCGGTGCCCTAGCCTTGCGAACCACGCTGACACCGCATGGTAAACAAGGTATTACAGCGCCCGCGCGGCAAGGGAACGTTTCGCTGCGGTGCAGCATGGTTTACCGACGAAAACAGGGCTGGCGCCGCCATATTGGAAACAGCACCTCGCCACAGTAAAGTTGCAAATCCGCTCATACTGGCAGATCAACAGGGGCTTCTTCGCGGTCGACAGGCCGCACTACAAGGGACGATTTTTCAATGAACAGCAAAACCTTCCGCGCCGCTTTGACGGCAGCCCTCCTGCTTGGCGCTTCGGGCGCCGTGTATGCCCAGACGGCCAAGCCGCCCAAGCTGACCGTCGCCGTTCAGAAGGCGCTGGTCGAAGCCCAGACCGCCAACAAGAAGGCGGACATGCCCGCCGCCATGGCCGCCATTGAAAAGGCACGCGCCGTCAGCGGCCGCACGCCCTATGACGATCTGCAGATCAACCGCTACGCCATGTCGCTGAGCGTGCAGGCGAAGGACCTGGCCGCCGCCGCGGTTGCCGGCGAAGCCGCCGCCGACACCGATCCCGCCGTCATTCCCGACGCGGAAAAGGGCCCGGTCTATACCGCCGGCCTGCAGCTGGCGCTGAACGCCAAGCATTACGACAAGGCCGCCAAGTACGCCAAGCTGGTGCTGGCGACCACGCCGCCGCCCGATGAGAGCATTCAGGCGATGGCGGCCCAGGCCATGTATCTGGGCAACGACTATGCGGGCGCGCTGGAACTGGCGCAGAAAAATATCGCCGCCGCCAAGGCCGCGGGCAAGCGGCCGGCGCGCAGCGACTTTGAAATCACCATGAGCGCGCAGGTCCAGCAGAAGAACCAGGCCGCCGCCGAACAGACGCTGGAGCAGATGGTCGCCACTTACGACGACCCCAAGGACTGGGCCCAGTTTCTGGGCGTGTCGCTGGGCGTGAAGGGCATGCGCGACATCGACTATATCTATCTGGGCCGTCTGATGTTCTCGACCAAGGCCCCGATGCAGCCCAACGACATGCAGTTGGTCGGCTCCACCGCCAACAAGCAGGGCTTCTATGGCGATGCGGAAGCAGCCCAGAAGCAGGGCGGCCCGGCGCCGGATGCGCGCATGGGTGCGGACCGCAAGTCCATCCCGCAGCAGATCACGGCGGGTGCCAAGCAGGGCGGCGAGTATAACGTCAAGCTGGCCCAGGCCCTGTACGGCTATGGCATGTTCGCCGAAGCGGAAGCCGCCGCGCACCTGGCCAAGACCAAGGGCGACGCCAAGGACAAGACTGAGCCGGACATGGTGATCGGCATCTCGCAGGCTGCCCAGGGCAAGTATGCCGACGCCGCTGCCACCTTAAACGGCATCACGGCGCCGAACCCGGCTTCAGCCCGCGTGCTGCGCCTGTGGGGCTATCACGTCAAGGCCAAGGCCGGTCCGGCCACCGCCACCGCGCAGTAACGCGCCTGCAACAAGGACCGGTGCGCGCATTCGCGCGCACCGGTCTTTTCTTTTATAACCCTGCCATGAATCTGGTCGTTGGCTTCGCGCCCTTCATCCTGTTCGCGCTTCTGTCGCGCCTGTCGGCGGACCTCGCGCTGTGGGTGGCGTTCGCCGCCGCCTTTGTCGTCACCATCCGCGACTTCGTCGAAAGCCCCTCGCTGCGCCTGCTGGATGTCGGCTCCCTGGTGCTGTTCGGCCTGCTGGCGCTGGTGCGCGGCTTCCTGGATCCCAACCTGAGCCTCGCGGCGGTGCGCTTCATCGCGGCGCTGGCCCTGTTCCTGATGCTGGCGGTACCGCTGGCGCTGAAGCGGCCCTTTTCGGTGGATTATGCGCGGCTCGATCCCAAGGAGGTGGGCTGGCCGCCGGAATTGTTCCTCAGGGTCAACTGTCTGGTATCGGGCGCATGGGTCGCCGCCTTCGCCGTCATGGCCCTGGCCGATGGCGCGGTGACCTTCGCCCCCGAATTGCCGCTATATGCCAGTATCGCCGTCAGCGTCGCGGCGCTCGCCGCCGCCACCACCTTCACGCTGCGCTATCCGACACTGGCAGCCAAACGGGCGAACGGCTAGGTTTGCGCCTGCTTCGCCAAAGGCGCAGCCCAAAGACAAAGGCGCTTTCATGAAACAGGCTGTCATCGTTTCGACCGCGCGTACCGGCCTCGCCAAATCCGTGCGCGGCGGCTTCAACGAAACCCATGGCGCGGTCATGGGCGGCCATGCCGTCCGGCACGCCATTTCGCGCGCCGGCATCGACCCGGGCGAGGTCGAAGATGTCTATATGGGATGCGGTTTCCCCGAAGGCGCCACCGGCAACAATATCGCGCGTGAAAGCGCGCTGTGGGCGGGATGCCCCGTTTCCACCGGCGGCGTCACCATCAACCGCTATTGCTCCAGCGGACTGAACGCCATCGCCTGTGCCGCGCAGCAGATCATGACGGACGGCACCGACATCGCGATCGGCGCAGGCGTGGAATCCATCTCCCTGGTGCAGATGGGCGGGATCAACCTCAAGCATTTCACCCAAGAGCAGCTGCTCAAGACCCATCCGGCCTTGTGGATGACCATGATCGAAACCGCCGAGATCGTGGCCGAACGTTATGGCATCAGCCGCGAGCGCCAGGACGCGTATGCGCTGCAGAGCCAGCAGCGCACCGCAGCTGCCCAGGGGAGCGGAAAATATAAAGACGAAATCGTGCCACTCGCCACCAAGATGAAAAAGATCGACAAGGCGACCGGCGCCGAGAGCATGGTGGACGTCACCGTCGACCGCGACGAATGCAACCGGGCCGACACCACGCTGGAAGGCCTGACGGCGCTGAAGCCGGTTCATGCCGGCGGCCAGCAGGTGGCAACAGGAAAATACATCACCGCCGGCAACGCCTCGCAATTCGCAGACGGCGCCAGCGCCTGTGTGATCATGAGCGAAGACGCGGCCGCCAAAAAAGGCGTCAAGCCCCTGGGAATTTTCCGGGGCTTCGCGGTCGCGGGCGTGGAGCCGGACGAGATGGGCATCGGCCCGGTGATCGCGGTGCCGCGACTGCTGTCGCGCCACGGCCTGAAGGTTGATGACATTGACCTGTGGGAGCTGAACGAAGCCTTCGCCAGCCAGACGCTTTACTGCATGGACAAGCTCGGCCTTGATCCCGCCAGAACCAATGTGAATGGCGGCGCCATTTCCATCGGCCATCCCTACGGCATGACGGGCGCACGACTGACCGGCCATCTGCTGATCGAAGGCCGGCGGCGCGGCGCCAAATATGGCGTGGTGACCATGTGTATCGGCGGCGGCATGGGCGCGGCCGGGCTGTTCGAGATCCTGCCCGCCTGATGCTGACGCGTGCGCTCCTCTCGGTGGTGGCTTTGCTGGCGCTCGCCGGTTGCGCGACGATGGAACCGGGTGCGCCGCCACTGCCCGATCCCAAAAGCCAGATGGCGGCGCTGGAAATGCACATCGCCATCCTGGTCGAGGAACAGCGCCAGAAGCTGGATCCCGCCGCCAAGAAGCTGGCCATCGACCCGGCGCTCACCACCATTGCCCGCGCCCGGGCGGCGGACATGGCGGCCAAGAACTACCTCGCCCATACCGCGCCGGACGGCGCCACCAGCGCCAGCCTGCTGATGAAGCAGGACGCCAAGTGGCAGGGCCTGCTGGGAGAAAATCTTGCAGCGCAGCATTACACAAAGCGCGGCGGGGTGGTGGTCAATGATTTCGCCAGGCGCTTCCTGGACGAATGGATGAAAAGCACGCCGCACCGGGAAAATATGGCCTTCGCCAATTACGACCATGCCGGGGTGGGGGCGGCGGTCAATGGCGATACCGTATATGTCGCCCTGCTCTTTTCCACCGATCTGGGGCTGCCGCCGCCCAAGCCGGAAGGCCCGGCCACCACCGCCACCCCCTTTGAAAGCCCGGCCGCCGCCAGCGCCGCGCCGGCGTCGCCCATGCCTGATCCACTGCGTCTCAGAGGCACCGTCGGGGCCCGGTAACACCTGGTTAAGTGTATCGGTCCAAGTATCTGTGCATGAATGAAAACAGGGTCCACAGCCCCGCTGCTCGCACCTTCAACATTCCTTTACACTATATCTTCCCCCGCCACCTTCTATAGCGGGTGCGCGGTGCAAGTGAGTCGAAATGCGTGCAGAACTTCCCTGGAATGTTGCTGGCATCCCGCCCGAGGCGCGGGAAGCCGCGCGTGCGGCTGCCCGGCGCGAGGGACTGTCGGTCGGGGAATGGCTGACGCGCCGCATTTTGCGCAGTTTTTCAGGCATGGAGGAGGAAATCCCCCCCATGGCCTATGAAAACCGGGCCCCCACCGGCGCCCCCCTGGACAGCTGGGGCCTGCCCCCCTCCGCCAGCAGCCGCCGCGACACCGAAGAGATGATGGCGCGGGTTAACCGCAGCGAAAACGAATCAAACGACGCCTGGCGGCGCATCGAGGACCAGTTGCGCGGCCTGGGCCGCCGCCTGGACTCCAGCGAGCGCACCCACAGCGAAAGCAACCGCGTCATTTCCCGCACCGCGCAGGAGATGAACATCTCCGCCCGCGAACAGGCCCAGGCCTTCGACCAGCTCGGCCTCAATGTGATGGCGCTGAACGAGCGGCTGGAACGGCTGGAGCGCAGCAACGCCGACACAGGCATCAAGGAAGCGGTCAAGGCGCTGCATCAGGGCCTGTCGCGCCTGGCCGACCAGATCACCGCCACCGCCAACAATTCGGCGACCCAGGCCACCCAGATCACCGCCAATCTGGAACAGCTTGCGGGGCGCGTCGGGCAGAGCCGGGTCGACGCCGAAGACAATCACAAGCTGCTGGTGGTGCGGACTGAAGCCGTCGAGCAGCGCCTCGCCGCCGCCGAGAAGACCGCCCAGTTCAACACCAACGCGCTGGACCATGCGCTGGAAAAGATCGAGGCCAACGCCAACCAGCGCGCCACCGACCAGGTGGAAAACCAGCGCCGCGCCGGCCAGACCGAGGAAAGCCTCAACCGGCTGGAAGATTCCATCGCCCGGCTGGAAATGCGCCTGCCGGATGCCGCCTTCGAGCGCCGGCTGGATTCGATCGAGCATTCCGTCAGCGGCATCGCCGAGCGGCTTGAGAATTACGATCCCAAGGCCCAGTTCGACGCCGCGATGCAGGCTTTGTCGCATCGGCTGGAGTCACTGGAAAAGGATCACACCGATCTGGTCGCGGAAACCCGCGCCAAGCTGCGGTCCCCCGAGCCGCCCGCGTTTGAAGCGCCCAAGCCTGCGCCCGCCGCCTATGAAGCCCCGCCCTTCGCCGAGCCGCCGGTCTATCAGGACGCCTTCGCCCCCCCGCCGGCCTATCCCAGCTATGGTGCCGAAGGCGCGGACGCCTTCGCGCCCCATCAGGCGCCGACAGGTTTCCCGCCTGGCACCCCGCCTGGTTTCACCTTCGACATTCCGCCGGAGACCACGCCCGATCCCTTCGCGCCGGAAACGGAATTCGGTCCCGAATTCGCCGACACCTTCGACGCCCCCGAGCCCGACAATTTCCTCACCCAGGCCCGCCGCTCGGCCCGCGCCGCGTCGGAAAAAGCCGAAAGCGAGCGCCGTGGGCGCTTTGCCGGTTTTCGCTGGGGCAAACCGAGCCCGGAAGGCGAAGATAAGCCGCGCCCCCGCTACATCATTCCCGCTGCCCTGGCCCTGATCACCGTGCTGGCGGTCGCCGCCGGCCTGGTGCTGATGCAGCGCGGCGCGACCACCGGCAACCAGCTTGTCACCAAGCCCGCCGGCGCCACCGGCCCGACCTATTCGGTGCCTGAGCCGCCCAGCAGCGACGATACGCAGTTCGTCGTCGCGCCCCAGGCCGGCGAAGCGCCCGGCAACGCGCAGGACTACACCTCGGCGCGCTCCGAACCCGAAGGCCCGCCGCGCACCGCCCTGCCGCTGCAGCAGCGCGATGTGCGCAACGCCCCGGTCAATCCGGTGCCCGACGCGCCCCAGGCCGCGCGCGGTCCGGGCGTCGAACGGGTGATCCAGATGGCCAATGCCGGCAATCCGGTCGCGCTCACCATCCTGGGCCTGCGCGCGCTGGACGGCACCAACGGCTCGCCCATTAATCTGCCCGATGCCGTGCGCTTCCTCACCCAGGCTGCTGAAAAGGGCCAGGCGGTGGCTCAGTACCGGCTCGGGACCATGTATCAGCGCGGCCAGGGCGTACCCGCCGACGGCGCCCGCGCCGCTCAGTGGTATGAACGCGCCGCCACCCAGGGCAACCGCAAGGCGATGCACAATCTGGCGGTGTCGCATGCCGGCGGCGCCGCAGGCCGCAAGAACATGGCGGAAGCCGCGCGCTGGTTCGCCAAGGCGGCGGCGCTGGGACTGTCGGACTCCCAGTTCAACCTCGCGGTGCTGTATGAGCGCGGCGACGGCGTGCCGCAGAGCCTGCTGGACGCCTACAAATGGTATTCCATCGCCGCCGCATCAGGGGACGCGGAATCCAAGTCGCGCATCGCCGTGCTGCAGACCCAGCTCAGCGACAGCGACAAGGCGGCAGCATCCAAGTCCGCCGCCACCTTCCATGCCGCGCCGCTCAACCGCAGCGCCAACGTGCCGCCCGAGCCCGCCGATATCGGCTAAGGCCTGATTCATATAGCCTAATTGTGTTGACCCCATGCGCTGCCGCGCGCATGGTCGCTTGCAACCTGAGCTGCGCCGCGACGCGCCACTGCCTGAGTTGCTGAATGGAAATTTATCTCCCCGTCGCAGAAATGTCCGTCTACTGGCTCGTGATGATCGGGCTGGGGCTGGGCGTGGGCTTCCTGTCAGGCATGTTCGGCGTCGGCGGCGGCTTCCTGATGACGCCGCTGCTGGTCTTTTCCGGCATCCCCTCGACCGTGGCGGTCGCCACCACCCTCAGCCACGTCACGGCCTCCTCCATGTCCGGCGCGCTGGCGCAGTGGCGCAAGCGCGCCGTCGATTTCACCATGGCCGGCGTCATGCTGGGCGGCGGGCTGTTCGGCACCCTGCTGGGCGTCTGGCTCTTCGCGCTGATGCGCCGCCAGGGCCAGATGGACCTGATCGTGTCGATGACCTATGTGATCATGCTGGGCAGCATCGGCGCCATCATGCTGCGCGAGAGCCTGGCGACACTGAAGGCCTATCGCAGCGGCGTGATGCCCTCCTCGCGGCGCGTCAACCATGCCTGGATGAACCGCCTGCCGCTGAAGATGCGGTTCCGCCAGTCACGGCTTTACATCAGCATCATCCCGCCGGTGGTGCTGGGCTTTTTCGTGGGCGCGCTGGGCGCCATCATGGGTATCGGCGGCGGCTTCATCATCGTGCCGGCCATGATCTACCTGCTCAGGATGCCGACCAATGTGGTGATGGGCACCTCGCTGGTGCAGATCATTGCGCTGACCGCGGTCACCACCGTGCTGCAGGCCACCAGCAACTATTCCGTCGATATCGTGCTGGCGCTTCTGCTGGTGGTGGGCGGCGTGATCGGGGCCCAGCTGGGCGTACGGGCCGGAGCCAGATTGCGCGGCGAGCAACTCCGCCTGCTGCTGGCGTTGGTGGTGCTGACCGTCTGTGCCGGGCTGCTCTGGGGCCTGGTCGCCCATCCCCGCGACCTCTACAGCCTGACCCTGGGGGCGCAATGAAGCGCGCGCTGGCCGGGCTGCTGTTGCTGATGAGCGCCGCAGGGGCGCGGGCCGAAGACCTCGTGTCCGGCATCAGCCAGGACATTATCGAGATCACCTCCAATTATACCGGCACCGATATCGTGGTGTTCGGCGCCATAGAGCGTGCCCAGAGGGCGCGGGGACGCAACATCGTGGTGGTGGTGCGCGGGCCGGACACGCCGATGACGGTGCGCCGCCGCGACCGCGTCGCGGGGATATGGGTCAACCGCGACTCCGCCAAGTTCGAAGGCATGCCCGGCTATTATTATCTCGCCAGCACCGAGCCGATCGACCGCGTCGCCCCGCCGCGGACGCTGACCCGCTATGGCGTGGGCGTCAATTACCTGCTGCCCTCGGCCATCGGCAGCCATCATGATGCCCGCCCGTTCCGCGCGGCGGCGCTGCGGCAGATGCGCCAGCAGGGCCTTTACACCGAGGCCCCCGGCACCATCGATTTTCTCAGCGAGACCCTGTTTCGCACCCGCGTGCCGGTGCCCGCCGTCGTGGCGCGCGGCCAATACAATGTCGAAGTCTATCTCTTCCGCGACGGCGATGTGGTGAGCGCCCAGTCCACGCCATTGTTCATCGACCAGACCGGCATCGAGCGGCGATTGTTCAACATGGCGCACAATGCGCCGCTGGTTTACGGCCTGATCTGCGTCTTCATGGCGATGCTGCTGGGCTGGATCTCGTCGGTGCTGTTCCGGCGGCCGGCATAATCACCAGGGGCAGTCTGCTCGGTGTGCAGGGTCTCCGGCTATTCCAGATTTCCGGGCGCTCACTTTGTCTTTGGCAGGGCAAAGACATAGACGGCGTGCCCGACCACCGGGCGATTGCGCTCGAAGGCGAACATGCTGGCGGGCCTGACCTGCGGGCTGCCGCCATTATAGCCGGTGGGAACGGCAACGAACTGCTCGCCATTGACCGTGAAGGTGGTGGGGAAACCCGCGGCGGTCGTGCCCAGCCGGGTCTTCCAAAGAGTTTTTCCGGTCTTGACGTCGAAAGCCCGGAATGTGCGGTCCCAATCGCCGATAAACCCGACACCGCCTGCCGTGGTCATCGAACTGGTCAGGAAGGGTGCGCGCTGCTGCAAGGTCCAGACCGGCTTCAGGTCCTTCACCCGATAGGCGCTCAGCCGTCCCATATTGCCATCCGAGCCCGGCGCTTCGTAGTTGCCGATCAGGTCGTCCTGCGAGGTCACACAGATCTGCATCAAGGGATAGATGATCACATCGTCTTCGGGAACGTAACTTGCGGCCGGCCAGTTATGGCCGCCCGACTGGGCCGGGCATGAGGACCGCGATGTCCCCGGCTCCGGCTTCAGGATATCCGGGCGATAGGTGCCGCGGCCGGTCTTGCGGTCGATGCTGGTAAAGACATTCTGGAAAACCATCGGGACATAGTCGAGGAACTTGCCGGTGGTGCGGTCGAGCTTCCACAGAATGCCTGGCTTGCCGGCGCTGAGAAGAAGTTTCTGCGAACCATTGTCCACCAGAATCTTCTCATAGACTTCGTCCAGGTCCAGGCCCTCATCCGGCGCGGACTGATGGTACCATTTGAGCTTGCCAGTATCGACGTCCAGCGCGATGGTGGCGTTGCTGAAGAGCTTGTCGCCGATGCCGTGCCTGCCGGCCTTGGCCTGGCCGGTGCCGAAATAGACCAGCCGCAGCTTGGGATCATAGGTGCCCGCGATCCAGGCATCGGCGCCCGACCGTTCGCCGTTCGTCATGTTCCCCCAGGTGTCTCCGCCCGGCTCGCCGGTATAGGCGACGGTGGAGAATTTCCAGATCTGGCGGCCATCCTTGACGTCATAGGCGGCGATGAAGCAGCGGTCCTCCAGCGAAGCCTCGTCGCAGACGCCAAGCCCCAGAATGAGCTTGCCGTCGGCGATCGTCACGCTGCCGATCTTGTCCCGGCCATAACTGGAAAGCTTGAACTTCCAGTTGACCTTGCCGGTGCGCGCATCGAGCGCGTACATGGTGGCGTCGCTGGCGGGGTAGAAAAGCTGGTTGCCATACAGCGCCATGGCGCGCGCGGTGGCGTTGACCTGATTTTCCAGCCTGGGCCCGAGCCTGTTTTCCCAGATCAGGTCGCCGGTGGCCGCGTTCAGCGCCTGCACCGTGTTGTTGATGACGGTCGAAACAAACATCACGCCGTCATGCACCAGGGGCGTGATCTGCTGGCGTTCACCATCCTCCATGGACCACACCCAGCGCAGTTGCAGATTGTGCACATTTCGGGCGTTGATCTGCTTCAGCGGCGAATGGCTCCAGCCGGCATAATTCTGGTAGTGCATCAGCCAGTCGGCAGCGGGCGGATTCAGCAACATCTCTTCGGTGACGGGCGTGTAGTTGGCGACCGTTCCCGGAAAGGTGATGCCGGTGCCAACGGGCACGCTGCTGGGGCTGACATAACCCGCATAAGCGTCTCTGCGCTGCGGGATGACGGCGCTGAGCGCCACGTCCGTCGCCGGGGTGAGAGCCGTGGTACCGGCTCTGGCCCCGTTGCTCTTCAGGATATGCGCCACAATCGCGGTGGTTTCGGCATCCGTCAGGCTGCCGGGATTGTTGAACGGCATGGTTTTCTGGATGCGGGTATGAAGATCGCGCGTGCTGCGCTTAGTCCAAACCTGGGTGAAGCCCGGGCCCACCAGGCGGACGGTTTCGCCGCCGCTATCGTGGCAGGAAGCACAACGGCTGGCATAGAGGGGTTGTCCGGCCTGGGCCTGGCCTTCCGTGAAAGGGCCGGCACTGGTTTGCGCAATGGCATGCGACACCCAGATGGCGCCAGCCGCAGCAGCCCCGATGGCGACAGCCGCCCCGAACGCGCGCATGGAAGCTTTGCTCTTGATCATGTCGGCTCCTGTCGGCGATCAGCTGTTGTTCTTTTTCGCCGCGCCATCGTTCGGCTCGTCGAGAAGATTGGGGATATACCAGCTGCCCATCTGCGGCACGCCTTCGGGCACCGTCACATGCGCCGGCTGAAACCAGCCCCACAGATTGCCCTTGGGCGCGCTCTGGCTGTTGAGAATTACGTAGAGCTTTCCGACCTTCAAAGCCGCGACCTGGGCCTGGGCCAGTGTGAAGGTGCCGGAAATCTCGCCGCTCTGTGCCTGCGCGATCTTGAGATCGCCTATGGCGGGGCCGGTCCCCCCCATCACATTGCCGATATGAAGACGCGCCACGGTCGCCGGGGAGGACAGGCCGGAGAATTTGCCCTGCAGCGAGAATGTGTTGTTGTCGAGCACGGCCAGCACCGTGCCGCGGCCCTGGGCGCTCGCCCCCTGCCGGCCATTCTTCGGCGTCGGTCCAATGTCCGTCTGATAATTTTCGGCTGCAAAGGCCGGGGCCGTTGCAAAAAACATTGCCGCGACCAGCGAAACAATTCTCAAAATCACGATGCCATTCCTCCGGTCGCTACACCATCCTGTTTCTGAACCGGTATCAGAGGTATCAGCATGGCGCGCCTTGGATCAATCTTGGGGGAGCCCAAGGTGGATATCCACCGCTTTTAAGCGCGCTTTTCCATTCGCGCAACGACGCCCAAAATTTACATCGGAATTTTGCCCCAAAGCTTTGCCCTGGCAAACGCGCTTTCGGGATATCCCGCCTGCAACCGGTCATGTTTTGCCGCCGAACGCGCCCGGCGCCAGCATCTCAGCTCCGTTCGCCATCAGACGGCGACGCGGCGCGGGATGGCGTAGACGCGGGCATGACCCAGCATGTAGGCGTGGAAGGGCCCGGCAAACAGCCCGGCAATGGCGGCATCGCACACATCCAGCCCGCCGGTATAGGCGCCGAAGGATGGCAGGATCAGCCTGAGGCCGTCGCTGACAAAGCAGCGCCGCCTCACGCTGCGGCCCCATTTGGAGACGCTGGCGCAGGGATGCAGGTGGCCTGCCACCTCGCCCGGCTCGAAGGCCGCCAGCGGCTCGTGCCGAAAGATCAGCCCGCCCATGCGATAGATCTCCGTCGCCTCCCCACCCAGCCAGGCCGGCGCCTGGGGATCATGGTTGCCCGCGATCCAGACAAAACGCGCAGCCGCGCCCAGGGCCTCGAGCATGCCGCGCTCTTCCTGCCCCAGCCGGTCGGCCGCCCCCGCATCATGAAAGGAATCCCCCAGCGCGATCACCCGCGCCGGCTTGTGGCGGGCGATGGCCCGGCCCATGCGCAGCAGGGTGTTGGTGGTGTCATAGGGCGGCAGGAACTGGCGGCGCCTCGCATAGGAACTGCCTTTCTCGAAATGCAGGTCGGAAAAAATCAGGGTGGCATGGGCCGGACTGTAGGCCGCACCGCAGGCGTCCAGCAGCAGACGTTCGCCATTCACCTCTATGATCAGGTCGCCCGAAACAGAATCAGTCCACACGCATCGCATCCCGTATCAGCGCGTCTTCATTCTCGCGCAGAATAGCCTCGTCCGCTTCGCCCGCAACCATCTGGCGGTCGATTTCCAGCAGCGCCGCCACCGCCAGCGGCGACACCCGCTCCAGCTTGCGCGTCACGATTCGCCGTTTCACGCGTGTCAGCATGTCGCCCAGCCGGGCAATATCGAGCAGGCCGGTTCCCGCATCGGCGTAGGTAGCGCGCAGCAGCACATGGTCGGGCTCATGTTCCCTGAGGACGTCGTAAATGAGGTCTGAAGAAAATGTCACCTGTCTTCCGCTTTTCTCCTTGCCGGGAAAGCGGCGCTGGATCAGGCCCGCAATGATGGCGCAGTTGCGAAAAGTCCGCTTGTACATGTTGGAATCGGCCAGCCAGGCGTCCAGATCGTCACCCAGCATGTCCTCGTCGAACAGTGCGTCCATGTCGGCCGCGCTCATGTCCTTGGCCGCCCATACGGCCAGGGCATACTCATTGGCGACAAAGCCCAGCGGATGCAGGCGAAGTCGCTCCAGCCGCCGGGTCAGCAGCATGCCCAGGGTCTGGTGCGCCAGCCGGCCCTCAAAGGGATAGCAGACCAGATAATGGCGCTTGGCGCGGGGAAAGGTCTCGACCAGAAGCTGGCCGGGCTTGGGCAAGACGCTGCGCCATTCCTGGATCTTGAGCCATTCCTGCACCGGCTCGGGCAGCTTGGACCAGCTGTCGGGGTTGCTGACCATCTCGCACACCCGTTGCGCCAGGAAGGTGGAAAGCGGGAACTTGCCGCCGTTGTAGCTGGGGATTTGCGCTTGCGGATCGCTGGTGCGGGTGACGAAGGCGCCATTCTCGCGCAAGCCTTCGAACCGCAGCACGTCACCGGCAAAGACGAAGGTATCGCCGGGCGACAGTTGCTCGATGAAGTATTCCTCGAGTTCGCCGAGCTTGGCCCCCCCGCCCCCGCCGGCTTGCCGCGCGACTGCAGCCGCACTTCCACCATCGGGTCTTCCACGATCACCCCGGCATTCAGCCGGTATTCCTGCGCCAGGCGCGGATGCGACAAACGGAATTTCCCCTCCGCCGTCTTGCGCAGCCGGGCATAGCGGTCATAGGAGCGCAGCGCGTATCCACCGGTGGCGACGAAATCCACCACCGCGTCGAAATCACCGCGCGTCAGATGTGCGTAAGGCGAAGCGCCGCGCACTTCCTCGAACAGCGCCGCCGCGTCGAACGGCGCGGCGCAGGCGGTAGCCAGCACATGCTGGGCCAGCACATCCAGCCCGCCCGTCTTCAGCCGCTCGCCATCCAGTTCATTGGCCAGAACCGAGTCGCGCGCGGCATTGCATTCCAGTACCTCGAACCGGTTGGCGGGCACCAGCAAGGCGGCGCTGGGTTCGTCCAGCCGGTGGTTGGCGCGGCCGATACGCTGGACCAGCCGCGCCGCCCCCTTGGGCGCACCGATGCAGATCACCTTGTCCACTGCCCCCCAGTCGATGCCCAGATCCAGGGTCGAGGTGCAGACCACGGCGCGCAAGCTTCCCCGGGCCATAGCCGCTTCCACCTTGCGGCGCTGTTCGGGGGCCAGGCTGCCGTGATGCAGGGCGATGGGCAGGTTGGCATCATTGATCGCCCACAATTCCTGGAAGGTGCGTTCGGCCTGGCTGCGGATGTTGACGAACACCAAAGCGGTTTTGGCGGTATGGATCGCCGCCATCACGTCCAGCATGGCATGGCGCGCCAGATGCCCGGCCCAGGGGACGTAAGAATCCGAGGCGCTGATCTCGATCTGCGGTATTGCCCCGCCCTGTGCGATGACCAATCCGGACAGCATTTCGCCGGTCATTGGCTGTGACACCAAAAAGCGCTGCAACGGCGCGGGATCTTTCACGGTTGCGGAAAGCCCGACCCGGCGATGATGGGGCGCCAGGGTGGACAGCCGCGCCAAACCCAAGGCCAAAAGATCGCCGCGCTTGGAATTGTAAAGTGCATGCAGCTCGTCCAGCACCACGGTCTTCAGATGCTCGAACATCTGGGGGCTGCGCGGATGCGCCAGCAACAGGCCCAGCTGCTCCGGCGTGGTCAGCAGGATGTCGGGCGGCGAATAGCGCTGGCGCTGGCGGCGGGCGGCGGGGGTGTCGCCGGTGCGGGTTTCCACCGTCACCGGCAGGTCCATTTCGGCAACCGGCGCATCCAGGTTGCGCGCCACGTCCACCGCCAGCGCTTTCAACGGCGAGATGTAAAGCGTGTGCAGAGCGGATTTTCGCGAACGCTTCGGCCTGTCTGAAAGATCAATCAGGCTGGGCAGGAAACCGGCCAGGGTCTTGCCGCCGCCGGTCGGCGCCACCAGCAGCACACTTTGCCCCCGCGCGGCATGATCCACCAGCGCCAACTGGTGGGCGCGCGGCTGCCAGCCGCGGGCAGCGAACCAGTCCTGAAAGCGTTTGGGCAGCATGGAGCGCCCACAGAATACAGGCGGTCCGCAAATTGCGAGAAGATTCTTACTTGTGGTCCAGCAGCCGCTTCAATTCGGCTTCCGGGGCGCCGTAGAAGCTGCCGGCGACCTGTTCGATCCCAGTGCGGTTGACGATGGTGAGCTGGCCGCGCCGGGTCGTCACCAGCCCGCGCCGTTCAAAGCCATGGATCGCCACGGTGACGCCAGCGCGGCGCACCCCCAGCATCACCGCCAGGAATTCATGGGTCAGCGGTACCGCATCACTGGTGGTGCGGTCATGGGCCATCAGCAGCCAGCGGGCCAGGCGCTGTTCCAGCTTGGCGCGTCCATTGGCCAGCGCGGTATGCGAGATCTGGATCATGAAGCCCTGCGCCGATTTCTGGAGCAAGGCACGCAGGCTTTCGCTCTTGGCGATGGCGCCGCAAAATACGTCCTGTGGGATGCGATGGCCGCTGCCGCCGATCTGCATGTAGGTCGAATGCTGCGCCCTTGCGTCGCCCATGATCAGCGGCACGCCGGTGACGCCTTCATAGCCGATCACGCCCACCTCGATGCGATGATCCTCGGCGTCCACCGCCACCACGGAAGCGACGCCGATCTCGAGGAAATAGGCATGGGCAATGGGCTTGCCCGGGACTTCGATCACCTGGCGCTCTTTCAGAGTCACGGCTTCGAGATGGGGCCCGATCAGGTCCCAATCCTCGAGTGCAATCTTCTGCAGAAGCCGGTTGCGAATTCCGGCGCGCGCATGCGCTTCTAACATTCAACCAGCCCAGACATGAATTGCGGAACGCCCCCTTGATGACGTTGCGCAGCGCTCGCCGACTCGGAGGACAGCCTGGCGAAAATAGCGTCATGCCACGGAAAACATACGTATTTTTCAGTACAGAAACGTACCTGTTGAATGGGATTTGGAAACGGGTCAGGCATGAAAACGCACCTTCAGAATATTGTCTGTACAAAGATCATTGGACCCGTGCCGGGAAGAGGACACGGTCGCGGAATGGATGCGCCAGATGGAAACGAATGTACGGCGGGATCGGTTGCGTCAGGCGCGGAAAAAGTCGGTGACGGCCTGACGGGTATGGCGGTCCCCGACCGCCGACATGTGATCGCGATTGCGAATGATGACGGCCTTGCCGTCGGCGAAAGCCGCAGCCAGTGGCTCGGGGCGCCCCGCCGTATCATCCAGTTCACCGCAAACGACAAGGATCGGCCGTTTTAACGCCGCAAGTGTGGCGGGCGGCAGGCGCGGCGACATCGCCCGCATGCAGGCAGCCAGCGCAAAACGATCCTTGCCCGGCTGATCGGCAAAAGCACGAAACATCCTGGCGCGCGGATCGGCGATGCCGTCCTTGTCCTCGGTCAGCAGCGCATCGGCCAGAGAGGCGCGCGCCTCAGGCGCGGTGATGCGGTCTTCCAGGTAATGAGCACCAACCCCGGCCAGGGCCAGCCTGGTGACGCGTTCGGGATGGCCGTCCAGAAGCCGCAATCCGATAAACCCGCCCATGGAATAGCCGCAGATCAGCGCCTGGCCGAGGCCGGCGGCATCCATCACTGCCAGAACGTCTTCGGCCATGCGGTCATGGCCATAGGCGGCCGGGTCATGCGGCTTGCCGCTCTCGCCATGACCGCGGCAGTCCATCGCCACGACGGAAAATCCGCCTTCCGTCAATCCGCCATACCAGCCCGTGGACTTCCAGTTCTGCGACCGACTTGAGCCAAAACCATGCACCAGCACGATCGCCGGGCCTTCGCCCATACGCTCAAAGGCGAGTTTTATACCGTCACTGGCGATGGCGAATTCGGGCATGCATTTTCCTTTGGCCTGCCTCAAACTCGCAAAGCCCGCCGGGTCTGTCTATAAGTCCCGCCCATGAGACGCTGGCTTTTCCTTGCCGCCCTGATGGGCGCCCTGGCGGTGGTGATGGGGGCATTTGCCGCCCATGGCCTGCAAGCCATGCTGAGCGAGCGCATGCTGGCAGCATTTGAAACCGGCGCGCGGTACCACTTGGTTCATGCCCTCGCCATGGGACTGGCGGCGCTGGCCGCGCGAGGCCGTGCCGCCCGGCTGGCCTCGCTCGCCGCCGCGCTGTTTCTCGCCGGCACCCTGCTGTTTTCCGGCTCGCTCTATGTGCTGGCTTTCACCGGCGTGACGGCGCTGGGCATGATCACGCCGCTGGGCGGCCTCAGCTTCATCGCGGGCTGGATTGTGCTGGCACTGGCGGCGCTGAAACTGGAACGCGCCGAATAGGCCTGTCACGGCCCGGCGATGAAATCGCTGAGGTCCTGGGTCTCGCGTGACGAACGGCCGGTTTCCGGACCCGCCAGGGCCTTGAGGAAACCGTCGCCCCACTCCGAAACGTCATTGCGCAGCAGGCTGGCATAAAGCTCGGCATGGCGCTTCTTGCGTTCATCCTTCGGCATCGCCATGGCGCGGGCAATGGCGGCACCGACCGCGTCGGGATCATAGGGATTGACCAGCAGCGCGGCACGGAATTCGTCGGCGGCGCCGGCGAAGCGCGACAGGATCAAGACGCCGGGATCGGCGGGGTCCTGGGCGGCGACATATTCCTTGGCAACCAGATTCATCCCGTCGCGCATCGGGGTCACCAGACCGACGCGAGATGCACGATACAGGCCCGCCAGCGCCGGTCGGCTGTAGGCCCTGTTGACATAGCGCACCGGCGTCCAGGCCGCTTCGCTAAAGGCGCCGTTGATCCGGCCTGCCGTGGAACTGACTGCCTGCTCCATCTCGGCATATTCCTTGATCTGACTTCTGCTTTTCGGCGTGATCTGCAGATAGGTGATCTGGCCACTCCACTCCGGATGGCCGCGCAGAAATCGCTCATAGCCTTCCATCCGCTGCGCGATCCCCTTGGAATAATCCAGCCGATCAACGCCGATAATCAGCTTTCCCGGGATGGAGTCGATCACCTTGCGGACAAACCTTGTGCGCACGGCCCGGCCGGCGAGGCGGCTGAACTGCCGGGTTTCGATTCCGACGGGAAAGGTTCCTATACGCATGGCTCGCGCGCCACTGCCCAGCCGCAATGTCATGTGTGACGGCGCTCCCAGCTCTTTTGCCAGATAACGGGCGAAATTGGCGGCATCACCGTCGGTCTGGAACCCTACCAGATCATAGGCCCCCAACGCCGGGATCAGCGTCTCGTGATGGGGCATGGCGGTGAGGATTTCCGGCGGCGGCAGCGGAATGTGCAGAAAGAATCCAATCTTGTTGTTCAGCCCGTGGGCCTGCAGTGCCTGGGCCAGTGGGATCAGGTGGTAGTCATGCACCCAGACGATGTCGTCGGGCTTGAGCACCTTCTTCAGCTCATCGGCGAATTGTTCATTGACGCGCAGGTAACCGGACAGGTCGCGGCGCGAGAACTCCGCCAGGTCGATGCGATAATGGAAGATCGGCCACAGCACCCGGTTGGCAAAGCCGTTATAATATTCCTCGAAATCCTCTTTTCTCAGATCGAGGACGATATAACTGTTCCTGCCCTTCCTGATGGTGTGTGTACGGGGCGTATCGTTGACGTCTCCGCTCCAGCCCAACCATACACACGGATGCTTCTTCAGCGTGGCCTTGAGCACGACTTCCAGCCCGCCGGGCTGGGTGCCGCTGTTCGGAATCGCGACCCGGTTGGAAATTATGAAGATGCGCGCCAATACCGGTCCTCCCAGCTTTTGCTAAGCCGCATGGCGCTGAGGATGACGCCCGCCATCGAATAGGTCTGGGGGAAATTGCCCCACAGGGCGCCGGTCTGCGGATGAATGTCTTCGGCCAGCAGGCCATAGCTGTTGCGCAGGGCGAATGCGTCGGTATAGCGCTCGCGCGCCTCCTCGCAGCGGCCCAACGCCGCCAGCGCATCGATCAGCCAGAAGCGGCAGACCAGGAATTCGGTTTCCGGCAGGCCGAAATCGTCTTCCGCCGCATAGCGCATGACATGGCGGCCGCGCACCAGATCCTGCTCGATGGCGGCGACGGTCGAGGCGAAACGCGGATCGTGCGGCGCGATCAGGCCCAGTTCGGGCAGCAAGAGCACGCTGGCATCCATGTCGTCGATACCCTCGGCGGCGGTGAAGGCCTGGCGCTTCTCGCTCCACACCCGCTTCAGCAATTCCCCGCCGATGGCATCAGCCTGGCTCTGCCAATGCTGGGCGCGGTCGGAGAGGCCCAGCCGCGCCGCAATGGCGGCCGTGCGGCGGATTCCCGCCCAGCACATGGCGCCGCTATGGGTGTGCACGCGCTTTCGGCCGCGATACTCCCAGATCCCGGCATCGGGCTCGAGCGCGAGATTGACGCATTGCCGCGCCATCTTTTCCAGCAGGCGGAACAGCGGCTCGTCGCCGGGTTTGGGCAGGCGGTGGTCGAAGAACATCGGCGTCGCCGCCAGGATCACGCTGCCATAGGCGTCATGCTGCACCTGTTCCACCGCGGCATTGCCGATCCTGACCGGGCCATGGCCCTCAAAGCCCTTGAGGTCGGGCGCGATCCATTCGGTGAGGTCTTCATTGGGCACGATGCCGTAGCAGGGTTTGAGCGCGTCCTCGTTGCCGGCGATGGACAGGATATAGGCGATATACTGTCCATGGTCTGGGTAGCACCGATGGCGTTCAGCGCCTTGACCACGAAATAGGCGTCACGCAGCCAGCAATAGCGATAATCCCAGTTGCGCCCGGAACCCGGTGCCTCGGGCAGCGAAGTGGTCAGGGCTGCAACGATGCCGCCGGTCTCCTCGAAGCTGCACAGCTTGAGCGTAATGGCGGCGCGGATGGAGGCATCCTGCCATTCATAGGCGATGGACAGGCGGCGCACCCATTCGCGCCAGTAGTCGCAGGTGCGGGCGCGGAAATCGCGTACCGTGGCGCCGATATCGCCCACGAACGGCTCGTCGGGCCCGAAGACCAGATGCAGCGGCCGGGTCAGCACGAATGGTGTTTCCTGCTGGATGTAGGACAGCGGCGCATCGGTGGTCAGGCGCACCAGCGCCGGCTCGCCATAGGTGACATGGCTGGACCCCGCCACCCGCCGCTTCATGGGATTGCCATAGAATTGCGTGGGGCGGACGCGGATGGTGATGCGCGGCAGCCCGGCGATGGGCTCGATGATGCGCATCAGCTGGGGCGGCCGTAACAACCGTTCAAAGTTGCGCAGGCGCGGCGCGAAATCGGTGATGCGGACCTGCGCCCCGTCCTGCGCGGTCAGCACGGTGACGACCGTGGCAGTGTTGCGCTCGTAGGAGGACTTGCTGTCGGCCTGCCGGTCCAGCAGCACATCGGCAAAGCCTTTTTCCTCGTCGCCCGCGATCAGGCGGCTGAACACCGGATCGCTGTCAAAGCGCGGAAAGCACCACCAAACCAGCTGGCCGCGGGCGTTCACCAGGGCTGCGATGCGGCCATTGCCCACCACCGCAAGATCGGGCGGCCGGCTCATCGCACACCCCCTTCCGCCACGCGGCCCAGCCATTGGCGCACGGCGCGCGGCGTTTCGAACACATGTTCGGCGCCAGGAAAACGCTTGCCCACTGAAAAGCCGCGTCCGCCCAATTGGGGGAGGATGCGGAAAACATCCAGATCGGTGGTGTCATCGCCGCCGAACAGGATGGCGCGGCCCTTGAACGGCTTCTGCCGCGCCAGCTTGACGACCGCGCTGCCCTTGTCGATGCCTCGGGGCCGTGCCTCGATCACCGCCTTGCCGTGCAGGATATGAACCTTTTCGTCCGCAAACAGCCTGGCATGCCTTTCCATCGCCGAGGTGAGAACCGGCAGGGCTTCCGGCGCCAGGCGATAATGCAGCGCCAAGGCGCATCTCTTGTCTTCCAGCAGCAGGCCTGGAATATGCTCGGCCAGACCAGCGAAGATTTCGCGGATGGAATCGGGCAAAGGTGCAATGCGGGCGATCTCGCCATTGATGCCGCGAATTTCGCCGCCATGCGCGCCGATGGCGGCCGGGCGAAAGGGCGCGAACAGCCTGTCGATGCTCTCCAGCGAGCGGCCGCTGACAAAAGCCAGCGCGCCATGCAACTGGTGGTCAAGCTTTTCCAGCACCTGCAGCAACTCGCCCGGCACCTTGACCTGATCGGGCGTGCGCGCAAGATCCAGCAAAGTGCCGTCTATGTCGAGAAAAAGAGCCGTGTTTCCACTCACCGGCGGCATCATCTACGCTTCCGTCGCTTGTGGCCCGTTCTTCAATCACAAAAAATGAAAATCAGGGCTTCGATCCAATGGGATCGAAACGCGCAGACCCTTGGGCGGGTTCCATGGCGATGGAGGATCAGGTGGTGTGGCGGGTCCAGGCGAAGGCGCCGCCTTCCATACCAGCATCGTTGTCAACGATGGTCACATTGCGCGGCAGCTTGAAATCCACACAGCGCGAATTGCCGCCGCCAAGATACAGATGGTCGTAATTGAACACCGTGTCCAGCACGGCGATGAGCTTCTTGACACGCCTGTTCCAGCGGCGGTCGCCGATTTTCCGCCGGGTCTTGTCGCCCACCAGCACGTCGAAATCATTTTTCTTCTGCAGGGTAAGATGCGCCAGGTCCATATGGGGCATCAGGATACCGTCGCGAAACCAGGCAGTGCCAAAGCCCGTGCCCAGCGTGCAAACCAGTTCCAGCCCCCTGCCCTTGATCACCGCCAGGCCCTGGACATCGGCATCGTTGAGCAGCTTGACGGGCTTGCCGAGCTTTTTGCGCATCACCGCCGCCAGCGCAAAGCCTGCCCAGTCCTCGGTCCCCAGATTGGGCGCGGTGACCACTCTGCCCGCCTTGACCATGCCGGGAAAGCCGATGGTGACATGATCGAACTTGCCCAGCGGCCTGACCAGTTGCAGCAGCAGCGGCACGACCTGGCGGGGCGTGCGCAGCGCAGGCGTCTTCACCCGCACCCGCTTCATCAGGAATTTTCCGGTGTGGCCAATCACGGCCGCCTTGAGCCCGCTGGCGCCGATATCGATGCAGAGAATGCGTTCAGCTTTTGCAGGCATCAGAATCCATAACCTTGATCTTGCTCGCCCGCTGCCGCCTCATCCACCAACCACAACACCTCGCCTTGCGGCTGGAGCGCGCCCGCCGGCAATGCCCCGCCGCGCGCCTGGGCCAGCGCGTCGCGCTTGGCTGCGCCGGACACCAGGAAAAGGATCAGCGCGCTGGAGTTCAGCGCCGGATAGGTCAGGGTGATGCGCTGGTTCTCGCGCCCTTCCGGCACCACCGCCGCCCAGCGTGCGCGCTCCTTGAGAACGGGCTGTCCCGGCAGCAGCGAGGCGGTATGGCCGTCATCGCCCAGCCCCAGCAGAGTGAGGTGGAACAGCGGCACGCCCGGCTCCAGGCTGCCGGCGCCATACTGCTGGCGCAGGATTTCATCATAGCGGTCGGCGGCACTTTGCGGCGTGCCGTCGGTGGGAATGGCCAGCAGCTTGCGCGGCATCACCGTGCCGCCCGCCAGCAGGCTTTCGCGCACCATGCGGTAATTGGAATCGGGGTGGTCCGGCGGCACGAACCGTTCATCGCCAAAGAAAAGCTCGGCACAGCTCCAGTCCAGATCCTTGCGCTCCGCCAGACGCTGATAGGTGGCGCGCGGCGTCGAGCCGCCCGACAGCACGATGCGATAGGGCGATTTGGCGGCTTTCACCCGGCCCGCAATGATCTCGGCCGCGCGCGCCGCCAGGGCGCCCGCGTCCTTCACCACTTCCAGCGTGCCGGCTATGTCGCTCATTTGCCGCCCAGGATGCGGATGGCGCGCCAGGAGCGGCCGTCCCTGGCCAACAGGTCGTTGGCCGCGATGGGGCCTTCGCTGCCCGCCGCGTAATTGGGGAAGTGGCGCGGATGGGTGCTCTGCCAGCCTTTCAGCACCGGCTCGACCAGCGCCCAGGCGGCTTCCACCTGATCGGCGCGCTGGAACAACGTGGCGTCGCCGATAAGGCAGTCATGTATCAGCGTTTCGTAGCCGACCGCCGGCGCCTGGTGGAAATAGTCCTTGTAGTTGAAGCGCATCGAGACGCTTTCCAGCGTCATGGTCGGGCCGGGCCGCTTCGCATTGAAGCGCAAGCGGATACCCTCGTCGGGCTGGATGCGCAGGATCAACCAGTCGGCATCCAGCTCGTCCACCGGCGTGTCGCGGAACAGGGCATAAGGCGCCTGCTTGAAGCGGATGGCGATTTCGCTGGAGCGGATGTTCAGCCGCTTGCCGGTGCGCAGATAGAAAGGCACGCCCGCCCAGCGCCAGTTGTCGATCTTCAGCCGCATGGCGACGTAGGTTTCGATATCGGAGTCGGGCGCGACGTTGGGCTCGCGGCGATAGGCCGGGACCTGCTGATCCTGCACCGAGCCGGCGTCATACTGGCCGCGCACCACATCGGTCACGGAGAGCGTCTGCATGGCCCTGAACAGCTCGGCCTTCTTGGCGCGGATGTCCTCGGCGTCGAAACTCACGGGCGGCTCCATCGCCGTCATCGCCACCAGCTGGAACAGGTGGTTGGGCACCATGTCCCGCAGGGCGCCGGTCTTCTCGTAGAAATTGCCGCGCCCCTCGATGCCGATGCTTTCGGCCACCGTGATCTGGACGTGATCGATGCGGTCGCGGTTCCAGATCGGCTCGAACAGACCGTTGGCGAAGCGCAGCGCCATGATGTTCTGCACCGTCTCCTTGCCCAGAAAATGATCGATGCGGTAGATCTGGTCTTCCTTGAGATATTTCCGCAGGTAGGCATTGAGGTCCCTGGCCGATTGCAGGTCGTGGCCAAACGGCTTTTCCACGATGACGCGGCGAAAGCCCTTGTCGTCCTTGACCAGCCCGGCCTCGCCCAGCCTGCCGGCGATGGGCGCGAAAAAACGGTCGGCGGTAGCGAGATAGAACAGCACATTGCCATCCAGCCCCACATCCTGGTCGATCTTGCCGAGAAGGCCGTCCAACGCCTGATAGGTTTCGGGCTCTTCGAAACCGCCCTTCAGGAAGGTCATGTTCTGCGACACCGCCTTCCACAGACTTTCGTCGATGGTCTGCTCGGTCTTGGCCAGCACCTGTTCCAGGAATTCGCGCAAGCCATCGCGCCACTGCTCACTGGTCTTGTCGTTATGGCCCACGCCGATCAGGGCCAGGCGCGACGGCAAGAGGCCGGTGCGCGCCAGATTGTAAAGCGCCGGCACGATCAGGCGCTTGGTCAGGTCGCCATTGGCGCCGAAGATCACAATGGCGCAGGGCGGCGGCGGGTCGTTGCGCGACAGAGTGCTCATTTGTCGTCATCCCTCGCCTTGCGTTCCGGCACGGTGCTTTCGATATGACCGCCGAATTCCTTGCGCATGGCCGAAAGCAGCTTCTCGCCGAAGGTGTTTTCGCTGCGCGAGCGGAAGCGGGCGAACAAGGCCGCCGTGATCACCGGCGCGGCCACCGACTCGTCGATCGCCGCCTGGATGGTCCAGCGGCCCTCGCCGCTGTCATCCACCTTGCCGGTGAACTCCTCCAGTCTTTCCGACTTGGTCAGAGCGATGGCGGTCAGGTCCAGCAGCCATGAGGCCACCACGCTGCCGCGCCGCCAGACTTCGGCGACATCGCCGACATTGATGTCGAAGCGTTCTTCTTCCGCCAGCCTTTCGCTGTTGCGCCCGCGCATGATGTCGAAGCCTTCGGCGTAGGCCTGCATCAGTCCATATTCGATGCCGTTATGGACCATCTTGACGAAATGGCCGGCGCCGGCGGGACCCGCATGCATGTAACCCTCGGTCACGCGCGGATCGGACTTTTCGCGGCCCGGCGTTTTGGCGATGTCGCCCGCGCCTGGCGCCAGGGTCTTGAAGATGGGATCCAGGCGTTCCACCACCGCCTTGTCGCCCCCGATCATCATGCAATAGCCGCGCTCCAGCCCCCACACCCCGCCGGAAGTCCCGACATCCACATAATCGATCCCGCTTTCGCGCAAGCTCTTGGCGCGGCGGATATCGTCCTTGAAGAAGGAATTGCCGCCGTCGATCACCACATCGCCCTTGGACAAGAGCTTGCCCAGGGCGGCGATGGCGTCCTCGGTGATCTTGCCCGACGGCAGCATCACCCAGATCGTACGCGGGGCGGCTAGCTTGGCCACCACATCTTCCAGCGAGGCGGCCCCGGTGGCGCCTTCCAGCCCCTTCACCGCCGCAGGGCTGGCGTCATAGCCCACCACCGTGTGGCCGTTCTTCATCAGCCGCCGGCCGATATTGGCCCCCATCCGGCCCAGTCCGACTATTCCGATCTGCATGAAAACTCCTGAGGTCGCGCATCAAAGGCGCGTTATGGCGAAAGCAAGAATCGTCCAAATCAATCGCCTCCAAACTAGCCTATCGGGAGCGTCATGAAATCCGTCCCCGACATCTGCGCGCCATGCCTGTCGAAGAACGTGCCTGCGGGGGCCCCGGTTCCGGGAAAAGGGGCGGAAAACCCGGCAAAAACAGGGGGAAAGGATTGATTTTGCCCCTCCGGACCTGCCAATTACCCGCTTCACTGACAGGCTCTTTCATGGACGACGATTTCCGCAAGGCGGCTCTCGCCTATCACCGCCTACCGCGACCCGGCAAATTGTCGGTGGAAGCGACCAAACGCATGGCGAATCAGCGCGACCTGGCGCTGGCTTATTCGCCCGGCGTGGCGGCGGCCTGCGAGGCCATCGTCGCCGATCCCGCCCAGGCACGCGAACTGACGGCGCGCGGCAACCTGGTGGCGGTGATCACCAACGGCACCGCCGTGCTGGGCCTGGGCAATATCGGCCCGCTCGCCTCCAAGCCAGTGATGGAGGGCAAGGCCGTCCTGTTCAAGAAATTCGCCGGCATCGACGTGTTCGACCTGGAAGTGGACGAACTCGACATCGACAAGTTCGTCGATATCGTCGCCGCGCTGGAGCCGACATTCGGCGGCATCAATCTGGAAGACATCAAGGCGCCGGAATGCTTCATCATCGAAAAGAAGCTGCGCGAGCGCATGAAGATTCCGGTCTTCCATGACGACCAGCACGGCACCGCCATCGTCTGCGCCGCCGCCATCCGCAACGGGCTGTTGCTGCAGGGCAAGGAGTTCAAGGACGTCAAGCTGGTGACCAGCGGCGCCGGCGCCGCCGCGCTGGCCTGTGTCGACCTGCTGGTGGCGATGGGGCTGCCCATCGACAATGTCACCCTCACCGACATCAAGGGCGTGGTGCACAAGGATCGCGGCGATGACATGCCGCCTAACATGGCGCGTTACGCCCGCAAGACCGATGCCCGCACCCTGGGCGATGTGCTGGTCGGGGCCGACGTCTTCCTGGGCCTGTCCGCGCCCAATGTGCTCAAGCCCGAATGGCTGCCGCAGATGGCGGACAAGCCGCTGATCCTGGCCCTGGCCAATCCCGATCCGGAAATCCTTCCCGAGGTCGCCAAGGCGACGCGGCCCGACGCCATCATCGCCACCGGGCGCTCGGATTACGTCAACCAGGTCAACAACGTCCTGTGCTTTCCCTTTGTCTTTCGTGGCGCGCTGGATGTCGACGCCACCACCATAAATGAAGACATGAAGGTCGCGGCGGTGGAGGCCATCGCCGCCCTGGCCCGGGCCGAAACCAGCGATGTGGTGGCCGCCGCCTATGGCGGACATGCCCCGGGCTTTGGCAGCGACTACATCATTCCCAAGCCTTTCGATCCGCGCCTGATCCTGTCCATCGCCCCCGCCGTGGCCCGCGCCGCCATGGAGTCCGGCGTGGCCCGGCGCCCCATTGCCGATTTCGACGCCTATGAGGCCGAACTGGAAAAGTTCGTCTACCGTTCCGGCCAGTTGATGCGCCCGGTGTTCGAGGTGGCGCGCCAGAGCCCGCGCCGCGTCGTCTATGCCGAAGGCGAGGAAGAACGCGTGCTGCGCGCGGTGCAGACGGTGCTGGACGAAGGCCTGGCCCAGCCGGTGCTGATCGGGCGGCGCGACGTGATCATCGAGAAGACCAAAAAGCTCGGCCTGCGGCTGGATTTCAGCAAGCAGGTGCGGATCGTCGATCCGGCGCAGGATCACAAGGATCTGGCGCCGCTGACCCAGCGCTATCAGCGGCTGGTGGAACGGCGCGGCGTGCAGCCGGAATCGGCGGCGCGCTGGATCGCCAGCCGCCATGGCATCGCCGCCGCCATGTTGCTGGAAGCGGGCGAAGTGGATGCCGCCTTGTGCGGGGGCCTGGGTGACTGGACGCGCCAGCTGGCCAATATCCTGCCCATCATCCCGCGCCAGCCCAGCGTCAGCCGGCTTTATTCCCTGTCGGCGCTGATCCTGCCCAATGGCGCCCTGTTCTTCTGCGACACCCATCTCAATCTCGATCCCAGCGCCGAGCAGATCGCGGAAATGACCCTGCTGGCCGCCAAGACGGTGCGCCGCTTCGGCCTGTCGCCCAAGGCGGCGCTGCTGTCCCATTCCAGCTTCGGCACCTCGGATTCGCCCAGCGCCAGGAAGATGCGCAAGGCGATGGCGCTGCTGCGCGAAACCAATCCCGATTTCGAGATTGATGGCGAAATGCACGCCGATGCCGCGCTGAGCGACGTGTTGCGTGGCCGCTATGTCTCCTCAAGTCCCCTCACCGGCTCGGCCAACCTGCTGGTGATGCCGTCGCTGGACGCCGCCAATATCGCGCTCACCCTGCTGTCGGCGGCCACCGAGGCCCTGCTGGTCGGCCCCTTGCTTCTCGGCGTCTCCAAGCCCGTGCATGTGATGGTGCCGTCGGTGACGGCGCGCGGGATCGTCAATATGACGGCGCTGGCGGTGGCGCAGGCTGCCTCGCAGTCCTGAATACAAGAAGAAGAAAAGACGCATGGAAGTTCTGGATCTGAAAGCCCTGGCCGAAGAGGCCGTCCGCATCCATCAGCAGGGGAACCTGGCGGAAGCGGAAAAACTCTATCTGCGGATACTGGATGCCGATCCGGGCCTGTTCGGGCCGCGCTATTATCTGGGCCTGCTCCGGCTGCAGCAGGGCCGCAGCGCCGAAGCGGCGGAGTACCTTGGCGAAGCGCTGAAGATTTCCCCGGACCATCTGGGCGCCGTGATGAATCACGGCATGGCGCAGCAGGGCGCGGGGCGCGCCGCCGAGGCGCTGGAATGCTTCGACCGGGCGCTGGAGATCCAGCCCAACATGCCCGAAGCACTTTACAACCGCGGCGTGGTGCTGGCGGACATGCACCGTTTCGAAATGGCGGTGGACAGCTATGATCGCGCCCTGGTGATGCGCCCGGAAATGATCGCCGCCCTCATCAACCGCGGCGTGGCGCTGGCGGCGATGAACCAGCTGGACGATGCCCTGGCCAGCTATGACCGCGTTCTGACGATGCAGCCCGGCAACGTCATGGCGCTGAACAATCGCGGGTTGGCCTTGCGGGCGCTGCGGCGCCTGCCCGAAGCGCTGGAAGCCTATGAACAGGCCCTGTCGCTGAAGCCGGACTATACCGACGCGCGCTACAATCTTGCGGTGGCGCTGCTGGACCTGCAGCGGGCCGGGGAGGCCCTGGCGGCGTTCGAGAGCGTGATGGCCGGACGCGCCGACGATGCCGAAATGTTCAACAATCGCGGCGTGGCACTCTTGACCCTGAAGCGCCCGGCCGAAGCCCTGGCCAGTTTCGAACGCACCCTGGCGCTGGAGCCGCAATTCGCGGAAGCCTGGGGCAATCGCGGGCTCGCACTGCGCGATCTGGCGCAGTACGAGGAAGCACTGGCCAGCTTCGACATGTTGCTGACCATTACGCCCCGCCATCCCGTCGCCCTGAACAATCGCGGCAATGTCCTGCGCGACATGCGGCGCATCGACGAGGCCATCGAAAGCTATGGCCAGGCCCTCGCCATCCGCCCCGACTATATCGAGGCCGTGAACAACCGCGCCAACACCTGGTGGGCCGAAAAGCGCGAGTATGCCCCGGCGCTGGCCGACCTGAAGCGGGTGCTGCTGCTGGACCCCGAATATCCCTATGCCCAGGGCGAAGTCCTGCACCTGAACATGTACGGCGCCGACTGGACGAATTATGCCGCGCAGAAATCCGAGCTCGAGGAAGGCATCCGCTTCGGCCAGCGCGTGGCGCGGCCCTTCATGTTCCAGGCGGTGACGGAAAGCCCGGCGGACATGCAGGCCTGCTCGCGGATATGGGCACGCGACCAGTATCCGGAAAATCCGGACCAGCCCCACCACGACCGCGAAGCGCGCAAGAGTCACGAAAAAATCCGCCTGGGCTATGTCTCGGGCGAATTCCGCGAACAGGCGGTGCAGATCCTGATGGCGGGACTTTATGACGCCCATGATCCGGACAAGTTCGAACTCGTCGCCTTCGACAATGGCCAGAGCGACGGCACCGCCCTGCGGGCCCGGCTGGAAAAGCGTTTCGACAAATGGATCGACATCTCCAACTTGTCGGACGAAGAGGCGGCAGCGAAAATTCGCGGTGCGGAGATCGACATTCTGGTCAATCTCAACGGCTATTTCGGCAAGGCCCGCATGGGCGTGTTCGCGCGCCGTCCCGCACCGGTGCAGGTCAACTATCTGGGCTTTCCCGCCACCCTGGGCGCGCCGTATATGGATTACATCATCGCCGACAAGATGGTGATCCCCGACGACGAGCAGCGCTTTTACGACGAAAAAGTGGCGATCCTGCCGGGTTGCTATCTGGCCAATGACGACAAGGGCCGCGCCCTCGCCGCCCCGCCAAGCCGCGCCGAAGCCGGCCTGCCGGACACCGGCTTCGTCTTCTGCAATTTCAACAATGCCTACAAGCTGACACCCGACACTTTTGCGGGCTGGATGCGCATCCTGAAACAGGTGGAGGGCAGCGTGCTCTGGCTGCTGGAAAGCCAGGCGCCGTTTGCCGACAATCTTCGCGCCACCGCGCAAAAACACGGCGTGGCGGGGGAACGTATTCTCTTTGCTCCCAACAAGCCGCCGGCGGAGCATCTGGCGCGGGTCGGACTGGCCGGCCTGTTCCTCGACAGCCTGCCCTACAATGGCCACACCACCGCCGGCGACGCCCTGTGGGCCGATGTGCCGGTGCTGACACGGCGCGGCAGCACCTTTGTCGGCCGGGTCGCCGCCAGCCTCCTCCTGAACGCGGGGCTGCCCGAACTGGTGACCGAAAGCCAGGCCGATTATGAAGCGCTGGCGGTCAAGCTGGCGGGTGACGCCAAGCTGCTCAGGAGTTTGCGCGACAAGGTGAAGACGAAGCGCGACAAGGGCGAATTGTTCGACACCGCCCGCTTCACGCGCCACATGGAAGCCGCCTATGCGCAGATGTGGCAGCGCTGGCTCGCCGGAGAGCCGCCACAGGCCTTTGCCGTAAAGCCGGACTGAGACCCGCGGAATGGACCTCAAAGCCCTGGCTGAGCAGGCCGTCCGCATCCACCAGCAGGGCGATTTGGCGGGGGCTGAAAAGCTGTATCTGCAGATACGCGATGCCGACCCGGATCTGTTCGGGCCGCGTTACTATATGGGCCTGCTCCGGCTGCAGCAGGGCCGCAGCAGCGAAGCGGCGGACTTTCTGGGCGAGGCGCTGCGGATTTCCCCGGACAATGCCGGCGCCCGGTACAATCTCGGCTTGGCGCTGCTGCAGCTCCAGCGCGCGGGCGATGCCCTGGCGGCCTTCGACAGCGTGATGGCCACGGGCGTCCAGGACGCCAAACTGTTCACCAATCGCGGCGTGGCGCTGTGGAATTTGAAGCGCCCGGCCGAGGCCCTGGACAGCTTTGAACGCGCCCTGGCGCTGGAGCCGCAATCCGCGCAAGCCTGGGGCAATCGCGGCCTGGCACTGCGCGACCTGGCACGCTTTGAGGAGTCCCTGGCCAGTTTCGACCGCGTGCTGGCTCTCATGCCCCGCAACGCGATCGCCTGGAACAGCCGCGGCAACGTCCTGCGCGACCTGAAGCGTTTCGATGAGGCGGTGGAAAGCTATGGTCAGGCCATCGATATCCATCCCGGCTATGCCGAGGCGCTGAACAATCGCGGCTATGTCCGCTGGACACAGAAGAATGACCATGCCGCGGCGCTGGCCGACCTGGAGCAGGCCCTGCGGCTGGATCCCGGCCATCCCTATGCGGAAGGCGAAATCCTGCACCTGAAGATGCAGGGGGCAGACTGGACCGACTATGAAGCCCGCAAGGCGGCCCTCGAGGCCGGCGTGCAGGGCGGCAAGCGGGTGGCGCGGCCCTTTCTGTTCCAGGCTGTGTCGGACAGCCCCGCCGACCTGCAGGCCTGTTCGCGCATCTGGGCGCGGGACATGTATCTGGAAGTGCAAACACCGCCGCACGATCCATCGGCGCGCAAACACGCCCGGAAAATCCGCCTGGGTTATGTGTCCGGCGAATTTCGCCAGCAGGCGACGCAGATTCTGATGGCCGGATTGTATGACGCCCATGACCGCGAACGCTTCGAGCTTGTCGCTGTCGACAATGGATACAATGACAGCAGCCCCATGCGGACACGGCTGGAAAAGAGCTTCGACCAATGGATAGATATTTCCACTATGTCGGATGAAGACGCGGCGGCGAACATTCGCGCTGCGCAAATCGACATCCTGGTCAATCTGAACGGCTATTTCGGCAGTCCGCGCATGGGCGTGTTCGCGCGCCGTCCCGCGCCGGTGCAGGTCAATTATCTGGGCTTCCCCGCCACCCTGGGCGCACCCTATATGGACTACATCATCGCCGACGCGGTGGTGATCCCGGGCGATGAACAGCGCTTCTATGATGAAAAGGTTGTCACCCTGCCCGGCTGCTATCAGGCCAATGACAATAGGGGCCGCACCATCGCCGTCATGCCCAGCCGCGCCGAAGCCGGGTTGCCGGATACCGGCTTTGTCTTCTGCAATTTCAACAATGCCTACAAGCTGACGCCCGAGACCTTCGCGGGCTGGATGCGAATCCTGAAACAGGTGGAGGGCAGCGTGCTGTGGCTGCTGGAAAGCCCGCCGCCCTTCCCGGCCAATATTCGCGCCGCGGCCCAGAAGCATGGGGTGGAGGGGACACGCATCCTGTTCGCGCCAGACCGGGCCTATGCCGAACATCTGGCGCGACTGGGTCTGGCCGACCTGTTCCTCGACAGCCTGCCCTACAATGCCCACACCACCGCCAGCGACTCCTTGTGGGCCGGTGTGCCATTGCTGACGCGGCGCGGCAGCGCCTTTGCCGGGCGTGTCGCAACCAGCGCGCTGCTGGCGGTGGGACTGCCCGAACTGGTGACCGAAAGCCAGGCCGACTATGAAGCGCTGGCGGTGACGCTGGCCAGTGATGACAGGATGCTGAAGGAATTGCGCGACCGGCTCCGCCGGAACCGAACCACATGCGAACTGTTCAACACCGACCTGCTGCGCCACCGCATCGAAGCCGCCTATGAAGAGATGTGGCGGCGCTGGCTGGCGGGGCAGCCGCCGCAGGCGTTTGCCGTGAAGGCGGGCTGACGATGGACCTTCACGCCCTGGGCCGGCAGGCCACCGCACTTCACCAGCAGGGCCGCCTGGCCGAGGCGGAAGCGCTGTACCGCCAGATTCTCGGCCACGACGCCCGCGTCTTTCCCGCGCTCTATCTGCTGGGCATGCTGCGGCTGCAGCAGGGCGACAGCGGCGAAGCGGTGGACCTGCTGGGCCGCGCACTGGCGCTCAATCCGAACGATCCCGCCGCGCTGATGCATTACGGCCTGGCCCTGCACGGCCAGGGCCGGTTCGCTGAGGCCGCCGCCACCTTCGACCGCCTTGTGACGGCCCATCCCGGCGAGCCGGCGGCGCTGATCGGCCGGGGCGCGGCGCTGAAGGCACTGGGCCGCGATGCGGCGGCGCTGGCAGACTATGAAGCGGTGCTGGTGGCCGATCCGCGCAACCCCGATGCCTGGAACGGGCGCGGCAGCTTGCTGCGCAACCTGCGGCGGATCGACGAAGCGCTGGACAGTTTCAACCAGGCCATCGCGCTGGCGCCGGACTTCGCGGACGCCCTGCAGAATCGCGGCGACCTGCACTGGAGCGAGCGGCTGGACCATGGCGCCGCCGTCGCCGATCTGGAAAAAGCGCTCGCCATCGAGCCCGACCGCACCCTGCTGCGCGGCAGCCTGCTGCATCTGAAGATGTTCGCCGCCGACTGGAAGGACTTTGACCGCGAGGTGGCGTTGATCCACCAGGGTGTCCGCGCCGGACAGCTGGTCATTCATCCCTTTGCCTATCAGGCGATCATGGATCGCCCCGCCGACAGCCAGGCCTGTTCGCGCCTTTATGGCCGGGGCCGCTATCCCGCCCAGGCGTCCCAGCCGCACGCCACCGCCGCGCGTGACAAAATCCGCATCGGCTATGTCTCGGGCGATTTCCGCGAACAGGCAGTGGGCCTGCTGATGGCGGGATTGTATGAACAGCATGACAAAAACCGGTTCGAGCTTTTCGCCTTCAACACCGGCGACGTCCGGGGCGACCATATTCGCCAGCGCGCAGTCGCGGCCTTCGACCGCTTCATCGACATCGCGCCCTTGTCCGACGCTGCGGCGGCGGAGCGCATCCGCCGCGAGGGCATCGACATACTGGTGACCCTGAACGGCTATTTCGGCGCCGAGCGGCTGGGGATCTTTGCCCATCGCCCCGCCCCTATGCAGGTCAGCTATATGGGATTTCCCGCCACCCTGGGCCTTGCCTATATCGACTACATCATCGCCGACCGCATCGTCATTCCGGATGGCGAACGCGAATTTTACGACGAGCAGGTGGTCTGGCTGCCCGAAACCTATTGGGTGAACGACTCCCGGCGCGCCATCGCGGACCAGACGCCCAGCCGCGCCGAATGCGGCCTGCCAGAGGATGCGTTCGTCTTCTGCAATTTCAACAATGGCTACAAGCTGACCCCCACGACCTTCGCGTCATGGATGCGGATTCTGAACCAGGTGCCGGGCAGTATCTTGTGGCTGCTGGCCGGCAACAATCCGCAATTCGCCGTCAACCTGCGCCGCGAGGCGCGGGCCGCCGGTGTGGCCGAGGATCGGCTGATCTTCGCGCCGATGGTATCGTCCGCGCAGCATCTGGCGCGGCTGAAGCTGGCGGACCTATCGCTGGACAATCTGCCCTACAATGCCCACACCACCGCCGCCGACGTGTTGTGGGCGGGCGTGCCCATCGTGACCTGCCGCGGCACCGCCTGGCCGGGACGGGTCGCGGCCAGCCTGCTGACGGCGATGGGGATTCCGGAACTGATTTGCGAAAATATTGCCGATGCCGAAGCCCTGGCGGTGCGCCTGGCGCAGCATCCCGAACAACTGGCCGCGCTCAAGCACAAGCTGGCCGCAAACCGCCAGGCCACGCCGCTGTTCGACACCGCCCGCTTTGCCCGACACATGGAAGCGGCCTATGCGGAAATGACGGCGCGGCAGCGGCGCGGCGAAGCGCCGGCGCATTTCGCAGTCCCGGCTTTTTAAGTGCGCCTCCGCGGCAAGCCGCTACGGCTTATCGGATAAACTGATCCACGTAATCCGCGCCCAGCCCGACCTTGGTGTAGTGGGCGCGGCAGAGATCGATCTTGGTGAAGACGTCTTCATAGCCCAGCACCGCGCCGTCGGGATCGACATAGAGCATCACGCCATTGACCTGGAACAGGGTGATCATCTCTTCGACGCCCTCGTCCACCACCAGCGTGTGGGTCTCGCCCGGCGCCTCATAGACATAGCCGCCTTCGCGCGCTTCCCAGTCGTGCTCCAGATAGCGCCAGCGGCCCTTGATGACATAGCCATGCACCGGCTGGGGATGGCGGTGGCGCGACAGCACGCCGGACTTGCGCACCTTGAGCAGGTTCATCCAGTAGCCGCGCGAGGCGCACAGGCATAAGGGACGGAACCAGACATTTTCGGCCTGCGGCACCCAGATGCGGTCATCCTCGGGGATCGCCGACGGGATCACCAGCTCCGGGGGAGATTCCTTGGGCTGGGGATGGCGATAGGGAATGCGGGAATTGTCCTGGGCCATGCTTTCTCCTTGGGCGGCATTCGCCGCCGGGGCTCCTTGCTACTTCGCGATATAGCCGCCGTCCACCGGCAGCACCGTGCCGGTGATGAACCCGGCGGCATCCGAACACAGAAACACCGCCGCGCCGCCAATGTCATCGGGCTTGCCCCAGCGCCCGAACGGGGTGCGGGCGATGATGGCGTCGGAACGGACCTTGTCCGCCTGGGCGGGTTTGGTGAGATCGGTTTCGATCCAGCCCGGCGCGATGGCATTGACCCGTATGGCCGGGGCCCAGGCCACCGCCAGCGACTTGGTCAGCTGCGCCACGCCGCCCTTGGAGGCGGTGTAGGCCGGCACCAGGGGCCCGCCCAGGAAGGACCAGACGGATGCAATATTGACGATCGCCCCGCCCTGCCTGTCCAGCAACGGCTTGGCCGCCAGGCACATGCGCATGGTGCCGGTGAGATTGACGTCGATCACCTTCTGGAAACCGGGCAGCGTGAATTCCTTGCCGTCGCGCAGAACCATCCCGGCGCAGTTCACCAGCGCGTCCAGCCGCGTCAGGGACCCCACACAAGCCTGCACCTGCGCATCGCTGGTGACGTCCAGGGTGACAGCCTTGAGATTGGGATGCGCGGGAACCGCGGCGACTTCTTCGGCGGTGAGTCCGGTGACGGTCACGCCATAGCCTGCGCCCAGCATGGCCTGGGCTATCCCAAAGCCAATGCCCCTTGCGCCACCGGTAATCAAAACCTGCTTCATGGCAGGCACTGTAAGGCACTGATTTCAGGGGGGAAAGTGGTGGGTGATGTAGGGATCGAACCTACGACAAGCTGATTAAGAGTCCTCGCGTTGTTTTTTCTGCCCCCCAACCTATTCCTGCAGTTCTGCCTTACACCTACTATAGTACCAGTATAATAGGCACTTTTTGGCATTTCTGGTTCCGCTAGCCCCCGTCACATTCCGCTTGCCCCCGCCCCATTTGTCCGGTCAATGTCCGGTTGGTTTGATGTGACCATGGAGACTGGCGATGCGGGTATTGCGGGAAGGTCCGGTTAAAATCACCAGGGCAAAGGTAGAAGCCACATGGCGTCAGCGGGCCAAGAACGAGCGCTTGGTACTGTCAGACCTTGAATGCCGAGGTTTAGCGCTTGTCGTAAATACCTCCAGCATGTCGTGGCGCTACGACTACAAGCCACGCGGAACTGACCCCGCTACTGGCAAAAGATTCCCCTCTCGCTCCATCACTATCGGCAGCCCTTCTACGCATTCCCCGGACGAAGCCAGGGCTGAAGCCAACAAGCATAAAGGGCGCGCGAAGGCTGGTGAGGACCCGGCTTCACAACGCAAGTCCCAGATAGCAGCGCGTGCGCAACTACGCGGGCGCACATTAAAACGCCTTCTTGAGAAATACGCTGAGGCCTTGCCTAACAGGCCCAAGCTCCGTGGCGATGGCATTATTTCACCTCGCCATGCGACTTACGATTTAAGACATACCAAAGCTGCAGTTGCCCTTATGAAGGCGGGCGACAAGGTGGCAGATGACGTTACAGCCAGCGACGTCCGGGCGATGCTGCGCGGATGTGGAAGTCGTACGGCAACCGCCTTCCATTATTATGGTGCACTCTCTCGTTTTTTTGATTGGGCACAGGACGAAGAACTGGTCAAAGCAAATCCCTGCCTGTTCGTTGCCAGACGCAGGCGTCCCCGCGCAGTCGCGGCCCGTGAAAAGTACCTTAGCCTCACAAAGTTAGGCCAACTGTGGAAAGCCGTTGCTCTTGCGGAAAAATTAGAACCGGTCCAACGCGATTTTGTTCGATTTCTCATTGCCGTACCATGCCGCCGAGGTGAGGCCGCCAGTTTGGACTGGTGCCACTTAGACCTTAACGCAGGAATTTGGGCGCAGCCGGGGCAACTCACTAAGAATCGTGATTCCCACAGAATTTATCTACCTTCTCTGGCTCTGCATATTCTCATCCGGCGCCATGACACAGCGGGGAACCCTACACGTGGCCTAGTATTCCCATCGCCGCGCGCCCTGAAGCCACTAACAACTTTCGGCGATATCAAGGCAAGGCTTGAAGAGGCTGCCCCAGACTTGGGTGATTGGCGTTTCCATGACTTTCGCCGCTCTTTTGCCACGACATTAGGTGAAAGCGGTGTTTCCGAGACA
>Ga0114974_10000114_pt1 | contig 66855 bp, 79 predicted proteins | sample S_130206_EF_Meta_FD_87318 | JGI IMG/M metagenome (GOLD analysis project Ga0114974, IMG submission 87318) | Freshwater microbial communities from Lake Simoncouche, Canada to study carbon cycling - S_130206_EF_MetaG | ecosystem: Environmental > Aquatic > Freshwater > Lake | place: Lake...
AGTTAAATCTAAATTAAACGGACAAGGTCAATTATACCCTGTAGGTTCAATCGGAGACATCTCTATCTATGTAGATCCATATATGAGATATAACGATAACAGAATCGTATTAGGTCGTAAGAATAACCCTGACCAACCAGGTATCATTTTCGTACCTTACTTAATGGCTCAGTCTATTTCTGTAATCTCTGAAGCTACATTCGCACCAAGAATGTTGTTACGTTCAAGATACGCAGTAACTGAAGTTGGTTGGTATCCACAAAAACAATTTATGACTATTACAGTTACTGACGCTGCTCAGTTATTGAACTAATAGTTTGATTGAAATATTAAAAAAAAAGACCCTTCTTGGGTCTTTTTTTGTTTTAAATAGTTTATATATAGTATATGATTATAAAACAATTTTCATTATTCGAAGGTAAAAAAGATAAATTCCCTAATATACAGAAATTAGATATAGACGGATTTGTTGTCTATGTAGGTAAAGACGCTAAATCAAACGATCATTTAACATTTAATATAGCCGATAAAGAAGATATTTGGATGCACGTTAAAGGTGTTCCGGGTTCTCATGTTGTTATTAGAGTTAGAGAAAATCTTCCTATTGATTCGGTTATTAAAAAAGCAGCTGAATTGGCTAAGAAAAATAGTAAAGCATCTAAAGATAGTAAGGCTACTGTAGTTTATTGTCAAAGAAGGTTTGTTAAGAAAGAATCAAACATGAATGATGGTCAAGTCAAAGTTGATTATACAAATTCTTATGAAATTCAAGTTTAATAATTAATATATAACATAATAAAAATATTTTTATAAATGGCAGAAGATAAAAAATCAGTAAGAGTTACTTATACAAAAGAGTTAGAAAGTATTCTTAAAGAACTGGAAGATGCAAATAATTATGTGGCATTTGAGCTACTTTGGCTAGGTGAAATATCTGCTAAATATCATAATGGATTAAGAATTGAAATGGTTAATGTTTCAAAAAATAAAAATTCATTTGATGTTACTATAGATGGTAAAGTAACACCAATGCCTATAAACAATTTTATTAAATATTACTTTAGAAGTCTATTGAGTCCTTCAGATGTTAATGAATTTCTTAGAATGTATAACTCTTTATGTGCTGGTGAACCAATTGATGGTAAACTAATTAAAGTTGAAGATTTTAAATATAATCCAAAAGATGTAAGAAGCACTTTTCTTTCATTGGTTACTAAGACATACCCTCACTTTGCAGATAATCGTTATGAAAAAGAAGTTTTACAATTTCTTCCAAAATTAGAAGAAGATATCGTTGGTAACTATTATAAAATAATAGGAGATTCAAAACCACAAACTATGTTTACTTCTCACTTAGATACTGCCGATAGAGAACAAAAAATAACAAAACTTTATTCAAGTGAAGAAAAAGGTGAAGAATATATTATTACCGATGGTAATTCTATATTAGGAGCTGATGATAAAGCTGGTGTGGCTGTTATGTTATATATGATGGATCATAATGTACCAGGTCTTTATTATTTCTTTATTGGTGAAGAAAGAGGTGGAATCGGTTCTGGATTACTTTCATCAGTTTATGATGAGGTTGATTATCTTAAAGATATTAAGAGATGTGTTTCTTTTGATAGAAGAAACTATCACTCAGTTATAACATCTCAATTAGGTAGAGTTTGTTGTTCGAATGATTTTGGAACAGCTCTTTGTAAAGAGTATAATAAACAAGGTATGGATTTATCTTTAGACCCAACAGGTGTTTATACCGATTCAGCATCATTTTTAGAAGAAATATCAGAATGTACTAATGTTTCTGTTGGATATATGCACGAACATACTGCGGATGAGTATCAAAATATTACATATTTAGAAAAACTTGCTAAGGCGAGTATTAGTGTTAATTGGGATTCACTTCCAACTGTTAGAAAAGTTGGTTTAGATGAGGAAATTTTAAGAAAACACGGAGCATTGATATCCGAACTTAAAAAATCAGCATTTGCTATAGATGTTAAAGTTATCCGTGAAGATGGTGGTGGTGTTTCTTTACAATGTGATTTAGAAGATGGTGCTATTGAAGAGATTTATGATTCACTAACATCACTATCAGTTATATTGAAGAAATTTAGAATAGAAGATACTGCTTTCTTTGATGAAACTTACCTAAAAATAGAACTAAAATAATGAAAATTAAAAAGTATACACAAATAGTAAATGAAGGTCGTTGGGATGATTACGATCCTAAATTGGATGATGACTCTCTTTTTGGAAGACCTAATTATCCAGGTCCAGATGGTGATGATGATGACGATGAATTTTATGATGATAAAGGTTATAAGAAACTAACAGATGATGAAGAAGACTATTCATATGAAGATGAAGATGATGATGATTCAGAAGATGATGGTCAGTTTGGTCATTTACTATATCTTCTTAGATTAATGTTCAAAAATACTGGAGTTGAAGTTGAGATAACAAATGATGATTTAGATATTTCTATTGTTGCTTTTATGAATGAAAAGGAAAGATTAAGAGATGTAATAAGAGTATTTGAAGTTGCTAAAAAACTTAAAAGAGATACCTTAGCACAATATGATTCTGAATTTGAAATTTGGTATGGTAAAGATGGTAGACCAATGTTGACTTTTAATTTTTATTATGGTGATGGTGTGGATGATGATAATACACCTTTTTAATTAAATTAATTTTATGAAGAAATGTAATAGGTGTAATTTATTAAAAGATATACTTGATTTTTATAATAGACATAATAAATGCAAAGAATGTATCAAAGAGGAAAATATCAATAAAAATAATTTAATAAAAAATTATAAAAAAGATTATTGGCTAAAAAATAAAATTACTCTCAGTGAGAAAATTAAAAATTTAGATGATGTTTCTCTACAGAGAATAAAAGATAGTAAGAAGAAACATTATGAGTTGAATAAAGAGAGATATAAAGAGAATTATCAACTTAATAAAGATAACATAAAAGAAAAATCAAAACTTAGAAGAACACAATATCATAAATATAAAATGGAAACTGATGATATTTATAGATTAAATCATGGGTTTAGGAGAAGATTCAATAAAGCGATAAAAAGAGGTAAATTTAATATTTCATCTAAATTCGATATGATTGAAATACTCGGTTGCGAATTTGATTATTTTAAAAATTACATAGAGTCAAAGTTTGAAGATTGGATGACTTGGGTAAATTATGGTAGATATAACGGTGATTTTAATCACGGATGGGATATAGACCATATTGTACCAATTTCTTCTGCTAAATCTGAGAATGACGTATTAAAATTGAATCATTATACTAATCTACAACCACTTTGTAGTAAAATTAATAGAAATATTAAAAGAAATAACTAAACTTTTTTGACATTTAGAATATTATATATATATTTGTAGTATAATAAACACTTGGGGATGTAATAGCATTGATTTGCAGTATAGTGTTAGTTATGCAGGTATCGGGTTGTCAAATGACCGATTTATAAATTAGATGGCAAAGTCGTAAATGGCAAAACAAATGAAGTAGGAACTCGTGAAGATTTAGTAGCGGCTCTACAAAACAACATGATCTCTGTAGAAGATCTAATGGCTGTCTAAACAACAGTTGTTATCAAAAAATTCTCCAACCCGATTCACACGGGGATAAAAAAGGTGAGATTGTTTGTTTTTACTTGTTGGAGTCTTTCTAAATCAAGTAAATAGTTTGTAAGTTAAGAAAAACTTTCTAAGCCTGTGAATGATTAATTGATAGTAACTGAAAAAGACACCAGAGGCAGAGCTGGTCATCTCCACAAGTTCGATAGTAATATCGATTTTTTAGACCTCACTTCCTGAAATGGGAGTGAGGTCTTTTTTATTTATGAGAATTTGAAAAAATTATATATATTTGTAATATGAAAAAATTAAGAGACAGAATTGACATGTAAGTATTTAAAAAATAACTTATACATATGTCAAAACACACAAACAAACACTGGTTAAGAGAAAAAGAATATATCTCTCTTAAAAAAGAATACGATTATATATACGATTCTACACCAAGATATCCTAAATGGAGCCGTCCTCAAAATTCACGTCTTTGTGAAATTAACGAAAGGCTTCGTCAAAAATTCCATAATGAATATAATGGATATTTTAATAGCGCACCTTGGTGGTATAGAAATATGCTTAATCGTTCACAAAGAGCTAAATCTAAACAAGTAGTGCATAGAATCATGAAAGGTGATGAAAATTATATCTTTGAAGATAACTACAAAGATGCACCTTGGTATTGGTAAACTTTGTTTAATCTAATTATATAATATCTATGATTGATAAATTTGAAGGTCGTTGGAGATTCTTATCCAATTTCTATCCTTGTAAGATAGAGCACCAAGGTATTACATACCCATCCGTTGAAAACTTTTATGTTGCAATGAAAGTTAATGATCAGCAATTAATAAATGGTACTTATTTCACTCCTGGTGATTTCAGAGAAATGATTGCTAAAATTACCAATCCCGGTGAAGTTAAAAGAATAGGTTCTAAAGTAAAACTACGAAGTAATTGGGATGAAAAGAAATTAGAAGTAATGAACTGGGGTGTTCGCGAGAAGTTTAAAAATGAAGAATTGGCTCAATTATTAATTGATACTGATGGACATGAACTTATTGAGGGTAACTGGTGGCATGATTATTTCTGGGGAGTTTGTAATGGTAAAGGTGAAAATCATCTTGTAAAATTCTAATGGATGTTAGAGAAGAATTAAAATTAGCAAATCAAAAACCTTCAATCGAAGATATAATAAAAGATAAAAATAAATTAGATTAATAATGAGTGTAATAAGCTATTTTGGAGGTAAATCCTCAAATGTTTTCATTGAATTCATAAATTCAAAAATTCCTAAAGATGGAAGTATAAAAACCTATTTAGAACCATTCTCTGGAGCTATGGGAACATATATGGACGACCCAAACTTAAAGTTTGATGTAGTTATCTATAATGATAAAAATCGTCACCAGGCGAATCTATATAAGTGTTGTTCTGAGCCTGAAACATTTGTTAAGTATTTAGAGGCTTTGAAAAAAACTTTACTTCATACAGATGAAACAGAACCATTAAAGAAATGGGACTTCTATAAAGAAATTTATAAGAAATATATTAAGAATGAATTCCTAGATAATATGGATTTTGAAATAGGTGACTTCAAAAAAGCTTCTATTTACGCTTTCTTAATCACTTCAGCTCATAATTCAGTTTATCCTAGAGGTGCTGGATTTAATGGATATAAAAAAGACAAAGACCGATTGAAATTAGAAGTTCTTATTGATAAATTGAAGAAGAATAAATATACAACAAAATTAAAATCTATTAAAGAGTTCAATAATGTTGATTTTGAAGAACTTATTAATAAATATGACTCAGAAGATACTTACTTGTATTTAGATCCACCATATCATAGACCAGACGTAAATGGAGACGATGATTCTAAAAGATTATCCTGGTATGGAGCTGATAAAGAAGGAGTTTTTGGACCAGCTTCACATAGAAGATTATTGGATTTAATTAAAAAATCAAAATCTCGTTGGTCGTTATCATATTATTACTTTCCTTTATTAGAAGAATTATTACCAAGAGACCAATATATTTGGACTGAAAAAGAAGTATTCAGAAGTTCTGCTCAAGGTGGTAACAACTCTGATGGTAAAGGTGAACAAGCTAAAGGAGTTGAGTTGTTAATCTTAAATTATGACCCAATTACTGGTAAAAAATTAAACATTCAAGATGGAGTATCCGCTACCGAGACAGAGATATAAACATTATAAAGGTGGTACTTATGAAGTAATCACTTTAGCCACTCATACAGAAACAGGAGAAAAGTTGGTAGTTTATAAATCTATCAACTTTGGTTCTATTTATGTTAGACCATTAGATATTTGGAACTCAACTTCTGAGGATGGACAAAGAAGATTTCAACTGATATGAATAGCATAGTAGATTTATTTAATAGTAATACAAGAGATTTTATTACCTCTCAACGTTGGATGGTCGAAAATAAAAACCTTACTAATTTTGAGACTAAAAAGTTTTCAATTCCAGTTACAACATCTGAAATGAAAAATGAATATTTTAATATAGATATGGAGCCTCAATTAATTAATGCTATTAAAAATGAAATTTCAAATAGTATTATTAGAACTCTCACTAAGAGATTATTTACTACTCATAAATTTGATTACTTAGACTTAAGACCTGATGGCTCATTAATGAATGGTAGGAAATATCTTGAGCAATTAGTAAGTTTGTTAACTGGAGATAATTATAATAACTTAATTACTACTGGACTTATAGCCTCTGAATTACAAGATAGTTCGGCTTTCTCACCTTATATGACAACACATGATTTGAAAAATGGAGGTGAACCTCAGTGTTATGGTAAATTAGGAGGTAGTGTTGAAGTTTATAGTGATCCATATATGAAATTTAATGATGGTAGAATTTGTTTGTTTAATGCAGTTGAATTTAATGTAGGTGAAATGAAAGCTTATGAAACACCTTATCCTGGTTCGTTTGCTCCAAGAATTGTTATAGAGTATGATATTGATTATAATGTAGGTGATTCAAAATTAATCTTTGTAATTGAAGATGAAACTTCTGAAGCATTTAAACAATATAGGTCTTTACAAAGAGATATAAAAATTGATAATATTTTAGATGGCAATAGCTTTTAATCCTAGTGTATTTAATATAAATAGTTCATCAAATTCAACAGCAATTAATGTTGATTCTGATGGTAATACGGTTGTTAGTAAGTTAGTTTTATTAGATGAGAAGACTGGTAACAAATGGCAAATTAAAATATCGGATGGTGAGTTAATAGCTGAACCACTTGAATTAGAAGATAAAAGAGAATATAAAATAAATAAAATACTTAAATAAAAAAACCTCAGATTTCTCTGAGGTTTTTTTTATTTATTTTTCAACTCTTTAACTTCTTCTTCTAATCTATTTATAACATCAATTAAATCATTAATTTTTAAAATTAATAAATCATGTGAAAAACGTCCTCCTCGTTCAAAAGATCTCAATTTACTAATACTTTCATTAGTTCCTTCGAATTCTTCAATACTATCATCTATTTCAGCAGGACTTAAATCATCCATTTTACGAGTTGTTTTATTGAATTTATATCTTGAGTTCCCAACGTGTTGTTGGTCTTCAGAATTAGGCTTAGTTGATCTTCTAACTTTTTTCAAATCTGTTTCTTCTCCTTTTGGATCAGACAAGAAGTCTTTAAAGTTAACTACTTTTCTATTTACATTGAATGTAGGTGTATTTTCCTTATAACTCATTTTAGTTAATTACTTTTTTGTATATATTAATCTCTAAATTCGGGTTTTAGTGTTATTGTAATGATAGCACTTTTATCACCATAACTATCTTCAGTAATTTCCTTTTCAACATTAAATTTAGAAAAATCTATACCTCTAAAAAGACCATTCCACTTTCTATCAGTATAAGCACCTTCTCTATAACCATTACTACAATTAACAACAATTTTCAAGTCTTCTTTATGTAATCTTTTAGTCATATTATTTGAAAAGTCACTTTTAGAAACATTTGTTCTTTTACTCATCTCATTGTAAAGTTGTTGAACTAAAAATAAACTTCCTTCAACTTTAGCCTTTTGTATAAAAGTAACTACTATATGATGCCTCATATGTGGATTTATTGAAACTCTAGAGCTTTCTAAACGATTTTTAAGAGCTATTAACTCATCTAAAAATTCCCAAAACTTATCATCAATAATTTGTTCAGTGTATCCACCAGATGGTCCTAATTTAAAAGAGTTTCTAAATATTATATTAATAGATTTATATCCAGAAAATTCACCTTCAGTTATAGTTCTCGGTTCTGAAAAAGAATATTCAATTCCTAGGTCAGTAATAGGAATTAATAACTCATCTAAATCTTCTTTAGATAAATCTGTTATATCTTCAGAAGATTCATTTAAGTATGTTACAAATTTTTCTAAATATCTCACTACTTGTTTTTTAATTTTTTATCAAGTATGGCAGCTATATTATCTCCTATAAAGAAGTGAACATTTTTTAATGTGTCTGTTTCAATAGTCTCTATTTCATCCATAAATTTGAATTGAAATTTATAAGTATCTAATTCTTCTTTATCAGTTCTATCTATTTTTTGTATAGATAGATCCATATTATAGTTATTATTAATGTTTATTTTAAAATCGAATGTTGTTTTATCACAAGGAGTTGTTTTGAACTTAGGTTCATACTCTACGTCAAAGATTGAGTAATCTGTAATCTTTGCTCTTCTCATATAGTAATTTAAGAACATAGATGGTGCTTCAATAAAATCTGAAAGAATTTGTAAGTCTTCACCAAAGTTATTAGACTCAATTATATCCTCTATCTTCTTCTTCATATCGACTACATTAGAGAATTCAATTTTATGATAAACACAATTTAAATCATATAGATAAATAAATGAATTTTCTATTATATTTCTCTTATCTAAATCAGCTTTAAATATAAATTTAGTATGTATTATTGATACATCTTGTATAGCTAATCCATGAATTGAGATAACTAACTTATAGAAGTCTTCCTCAGGTGACATTTCGTATACGGATTCTACCGTATTTACGACACCTTCTTCTTCATCAAAGATATCTTTGAATATTTGTTCTATTTCTGATATTTTAATTTCCATATTTAATTGAATTGTTTATCATATGACTTTCTTTTAAGTTTCATAATCTTCTCAATGTATCCATTTCTTCTAAGTAGTTTGAATACAAGATTTCCAAGTGATAATTCACCACCTTCTTCTTCTAATCCACTTTTTCTGTAGTTTTTAATTTTATCCCATACTTTATTTAACTTTTCATGGAATTTTTCATATTTGTCTTCATCTACTTCTTCTTCTAATCCATCAACAGACATCATTACTGATTTTGCCTTTTCTCTAAGAGCTTCTTCATCTGGTTCAAATTCTACTTTTTCTGGTCTAACATTCCACTTATCATTAAGTAGTGAGAAAACACCACTTGACTTATGTGGTTCATCAATGTCTTGAATATAAACTTCTACTTCATATCCTTTTATTTTGATATCATGTTCATCATTCCAGTTTTTCTTAGCAGCATCAGCAAACTTTTTAACCAACTCAACATTATCATCAACATCATCGAAATCAATTAGAATGTGTAAGTCATAATCAGAGTATTTTTCCGACCAATTGTAATTAGCTAAAGACCCTGTTAGTATAATATCTTTAACATCGGCTTTAAGCTCAGTTGATTCGTAAAAGTCTTGAGCGATTTTAATCAATTGCTCTCTGACTTCTCCATCTAATTCAAAGTTATCCCATAATTTAGGATTCAAATCATCTTTAATATAAAAAGACTTAATAGGTTCTAAGTCAGCTTGAACAAATTCAAAATATTTATTAACTTTCATAAATGTATATATTAAAAAATAGAAACTTATATTTTAATTTTTTATATAAGAGGGTATGGAAAAACTAATTATTATAACACCCCATATGTCAACTGGTGGGTGTCCTCAATTTGTCCTAAAAAGAATTGAGATGTTAAGAGAGTTCTACGAAATTTATTGTATAGAATATAGTTTTTTATCATCACAATACGTTGTTCAAAGAAATAAAGTTATTGATTTGATTGGTGATAGATTTATTCCAATATTTGGAGATAAAAATAAGTTAATTGACTTATTGACTAATATAAAACCTGATATAATACACATTGAGGAATTCTCGGAAACTTTTATGGATATAGAGGTGTGTAATTTCATTTTTAAAGAAGATAGAACATATAAAATAATAGAAACAACACATGGGTCTGATGATAAATCAATTTCAAAAGTAAACTTACCAGATAAATTTATTTTTGTTTCAGAGTGGTCTAAAAATATGTATAGTCACTTTGGAGTTGATTCTATTGTTATTGAATATCCAATAGATAAAAAAGAGATAGATTTAGAAGCAAAGACTCGATTAGGATTAGATGATGGATATAAACATATTATAAACATTGGATTATTCACTCCTGGTAAAAATCAAGCTTATATTTTTGATATCGCTAGATTATTATTGAATGAGAAGATAAAGTTTCATTTTTTAGGAAACCAAGCTGAAAACTTCAGAAGTTATTGGGAACCATTAATGAATAATAAACCAGAGAATTGTATAGTCTGGGGAGAAAGATCGGATGTTGAAGATTTCATAATGGCTTCTGATATGCTTTTATTTACTTCCACATTAGAACTTAACCCATTAGTTATAAAAGAAGTTTTATGTTATGATATTCCAATACTTATGTTTGATTTAAAAACATATTGTGGTTCTTATAGTAGTCATGAAAATATTACATTCCTTAGTGGTTATAAAGAAATTGACACAGAGGCAATAAAAAAAACATTAACCAAAGATGGATACATTTTTAACAACACAGAAATATATTAACGCTTATAATAGTACTTCTATTACAGAAAATAAAATTCCAGAGAAGTATAACTTTAATGTTTCTTTTTTAAGAAATCCTACTGTTGAGATATTAGGAAATTCTAAAGATAACTTTTTAGTTGAATTTATTGATGGAGATAGGCTAGTACACTCATCTAATATAAGATGTGGTATGTGGACCAAAGTTAATAGGGAGTATTATACTGATTGGAGAGTTAGAATAACTAAAAAAGACCAGGTTGTTTATGACCAAAAGATAGATTTTACTGGTAAAAAGGTTTATATTTCACTTGAGTCAAAATCCTTAGGTGATACACTTGCTTGGTTCCCATATGCTGAAGAGTTCAGAAAGAAACATTCATGTCAGGTAGCAATATCTACATTTATGAACGATTTATTTATTGACCAATATCCTGATTTAGAATTTGTAAACCCAGGACAAGGAGTTGAGAATATTTATGCTCACTATAAAATCGGATGGTTTTATAACAATGGATTATTTAATCAAAATTTGAATCCAAAAGATTTTAAGAAAATACCACTTCAACAAACAGCAAGTGATATATTAGGACTTGACTATAAAGAAGTTTCTGCTAATCTCCCTAATATCTCTACAACTAAAAAGAAAAGAGTAGCCTTTGCTATGCACTCAACCGCACAAGCAAAATATTGGAATAATCCAACAGGATGGCAAGAAGTTGTGAATTACTTAATTAAAAAGGGATATGAAGTTGTTCTTTATTCCAGAGAGAATGATGGATATATGGGTAACTTTCAACCAAAAGGAATACAAAAATTCCCAGGTGGTTCTATAAAAGATGTTATAAGTGATATGTCAACTTGTGATTTTTTTATTGGACTTGGATCTGGATTAAGTTGGTTAGCTTGGTCAATCGGATTACCAGTTGTTTTAATATCTGGATTTAGCGAAGAATGGGCTGAAACTTCGTTAAATACCTATAGAGTAATAAATAAATCTGTTTGTCATGGATGTTTTAATAGTGATAGATTAGATGCTGGTGATTGGAATTGGTGTCCAAAACACAAAAATACAGAACGTATGTTTGAGTGTACAAAAAAAATAGGTTCTGATATGGTGATTAAACAAATCAATAAAATTATCAATGGTGAAGTAGAAGAAAATGATTATCAAAATTTTGATTGGGGTAAAAAAGATAATCAGTATATAGATGCTGCAATCAAAGAAGTATTTGAGGATAATACATATGAAAGGTTTTTTGAAGTAGAAGAAGGTGATATTGTTGTGGATTTAGGAGCGTCTATAGGTCCATTTACATATAAAATTCTACCAAAAAATCCAAAGCAATGTTATGTTGTTGAGCCTTTATCACATCAAATTGATATATTAAATAAAAATGTTGGTAAAGATAATGTGAAAATAATTCAGGGTGCAATTACAGATAAAAAGAAAATCGAAATATCTTGGGATAATGTTACAGAAAGTGTTCCAACATTTACATTTAGAGAATTTTTAGATGAAAATGGAATTGATAAAATTGATTTCTTAAAATGTGATTGTGAGGGTGGTGAATATGATGTATTCCAACCAAGTAATATTGAATTCTTAAAAACAATTCCAAAAATTGTTACTGAATTCCATTTAAGAGATAATGAAACATTTGATAAATGTAAATTTAGATGGTTTAGAAAAAACATACTTCCTAAATTTAATAACATACAAGTTTACTCATTTGATGGCGTTGATATAAAATGGGATTTGTGGAATGAACACTTTATTGAATATTACTGTGAAGTAATCATTTACATAGATAATAGATAGATTATAGACGTTATATATTTTTATATATACCCTATTGATAAAAAACAAAAATCAAGCACAATGAGTAGATTAGTTACATTAAATGGTGAAAATGACCAAGAAATATTAGATTCAATTTTTGGAAATGAAATAATTGTATTTGAAGATATACAAGGTTCAAAAATATGGGTTAACTGGGATGGTAAGGAATTTAACATAAGACCTAAATCCATCGGTAGTGAATCAATTAATTTAATTGATTTAGCTATGCAGAATTATTACAACCCTGCTATTAATTATCTTAATGGTTTAGATAATAGAGTTAAATCATTACTTAATAAAAAATGGTGGTTCTGTTTTGAATATTTTCCAGATAGTCAACCAGCAAATATACAATATTCAAGAGTTCCTAAAAATCATTTAGTTTTAACCACTATTAATAAAGGTGGTAAATATGAATTTGGAGTAGAAGAGTTAGATGAGTATTCAAGACTATTTGATGTTGATGTTCTACCGGTGGTTTTCCAAGGGAAGATATCTGAAAGAGCTATAGAAGCTATTAAATACTTTGTTAATACAAGTGAGGATGATTTAGAGTATGTGTTTGGTGAGAAATCATTCGCTTTCTTTTTCTATAAAATACTTAATCCAAGTTCTACTAATTCATTTCTAATGGATGAAGAAGATTATCAATCTAATTTAGAGAAATTAATAGTTAGATCAAAAGATACGGATATTTCATTTGAAATACTTAACCCTTTATATAAAAGAATGAATGATAGTAATTCAACTGAATTTGTTGAAATCTATACACTTATTTTAATTAACTTTTTAAATTTCTGTCAGTCGTTTAATTTAGATGAAATTAAACTTAAAGGTGATAAAAAAGATGAGGTTTACATTTACTTAATCTGTAAACTATTCAATATTTATGTTTCTGAAGTAAAAGAAGATTTATTAAATTTTGAATTTGTAGTTCCTGAATTCTTTGATAAAGAGAAGTTTAAAATTAATACTGAACTTATTTCAAATAAATTAACAAAAGATTACATAAGAGAAAGTGGTAAACTTGAGTATATATTCAAAGCTATATTGGGTTCATTTAACAAAAAAAGAAAAAAGCCAATTGGTGTTTTTACTGATAATACGGTTATTTTATTTAATGGATTTGTAGATGATATTGATAAATATATTGATAGATATCTTAATAAATTACATGAGGTTGAGTTAACAAGATCTGGATTACTTGATTTTGGTGACTTCTTTGATATTCAATATGACCAAGATGGAGAAGGTGAAGTTTATCCTGATGTTTACTCGGAATTTGAAAAAGGAGCTGGTGAAAAGAAGAAAAAAGGTAAAGGTGGTAAACTACCTATAACTCCTGAATCAACTAGTAAGGAACCACCTAGTTTAACTAAATAATGAATTCTGTTACTTTTAATATGAGAAGTGTTGAGGTTAAAGCCAAGACAAGCTCTGTTAGAGCTACTTGGACCACTGAAATGATTAAGGATATAAGTTCATATCATAATACTGATATTGAAAAAGATCTTGAGAATCTTTTAAGAGCTGAACTTATTAAAGAAAGGGCCTCTAATCGTAAAAATTCTATCAATAAAATTTTTAATAATATCTAGTTTATTACAAACATAAACCAGGATTTTTTATATAAAATCTATGACAGTTTCAAGTGTAGTTAAGTTAAGTGATATAGAATCATATCAGTCAATTAAGAAGAATTTAGAGAATAAAAAACATAGCTTACAATTCCTACCAGTCTCTTTAGAAGAGATATCAAAACAAAAAAACTTTACATACAAAGGTGAAAAATTAAAATCAGCTTATATAGTTGATATATTACATAACCTTATACTTAAATATTATTTTAGAAAAAATAATAAATTTAGTTTAATGGCTTCTATTCTTAAAGAGAAGTATGGGTATTTATATAATTACTATATGGATTTCCTAATTGAAAAGGGTGTTATCATTCTTTTATCAAAACATCAAAAAGGTAAAAATTCTAGAATCTACGCAATAAATGAATATATTTTAAGAGGTAAAATTATACGATATAATAATTGTGATAAGGTTCTTCTTAAAAAATATAAAAACAAAATATCACAAATAGAAGAGAATGATGTAGATGATAAAAAGTCATTAATTGACAATGATATTAAGATTAAGCTTGTAGATGATTTATTTAGTGTTCAAGTAGAGTTTGATAGGTCTATATTTTATCTTGATGCGTTGAAACAAGATGATACTGATGTTTATAATCGTAATAGATATTCAGTTGAGTGTATAAATGATAAACACATATTCTATCATTTTGATAATTATGGTAGGATGCATACAAACTTTACCATATTAAAATCCTTTATTAGAAAAAATTGTTTATTGATAGATGGTGAGGAAACTTCGGAAATAGATATCAAAAATAGTCAACCTTTGTTTTTAGCAAAGATGATTCAAGATATTGGAAGTAAATGGGTTAAAGAGGAAGAGTTTCAATTATTTAAGGAGTTAACTATAAGTGGTAACTATTACCAGTATGTTATGAATTCAATTGGTAGTAGTGATAGAAATAATGTAAAAGAAATGACCTATAAAGTTCTTTTTGGTAGAAATGGTTCAAATAGTAAGGCTGATAAAGTCTTCTCGAATCTTTTCCCGACTATTCATAATTTTATAAAATTGTATAAAAAAGAACATGGTGATTATCGAATACTAGCATATGATTTACAAAAGGCTGAGAGTAATTTAATTTTCAATCAAATAATAAGACAAATAATTACACTTTATCCAGAAATTAAAGTTGTTACTGTACATGATAGTATAATCATGCAAAAGAAATACAGGGATTGCGTTTGGGCAATTTTCCAGACAAAATTATTAGAAGAATTTAGAATTATTTAAAATTAAATATATGATATATAAACTATGAAAACATTTTATCTAAAACCAAAAAACTCCAAAGAGGTCATTTCGAGAGTTTTGCTCGAAACATTAGAAGAGGCGATTATTTATTTTTCAAAAGTAAAAAAGCTTAGTAAAAAAAGTATTCTTGATATCTATACTGTGACAGATCAAGTATAAATATTTAATATATACTTTATGATCGGACTAGAACACAGAGACGCTTCTTTTATTTTACTTTCCTCACCTAGAATAGAGGATATGATTTCAATTCTTTATGCTAAAGAATATCAAGTTTTACCTATTAAGGGTTATTACAAAGGTCAATATGAAGACTCTGTTATGGCTTATGGTCGTGTTGATAATGATACCTTAAGGAAAGATGTTATTTTCCTACTTAATCACTTTCATGAAGATTGTGCTATTATTAAATATACAGGTGAGACTAATGCTAAGAAGATATTCAAAGATGGATCTGAGATACCAATGGGTATTGTAATGTACAATACTGATTCTGATAATATGTCATATTTACATAATGGTACATCATTCTCATTTGTTGAATCAAAAAGATATTGGAAACCAACTAAAAAAGAAGATTTTAGAGTTGGTATGTTAGTTGAATACTTTAATAAAGACAAATGGTATGAAAGAAAAGTTGAGAATCCAAATGAAGAATATGAAAAACTTTATAAGTTACTAATAAAGTATGATAAGGTTAGAGTTGCCTCTATATAATTTCAAACCAATTTATAATCTTAGAATAGTTCGGAGTCTCTTTTAAGAAGTATCTCATATCATTTGTACAATTTATTACATTTAATCCATTCTCGGTTTTCTGGACATTTCTCATCATAATAATCTTATTTGATTTGATATAAGGTGATGGTATAACATTCATTCCATTAATATTCCCAGTCACAACACCATCGTTACTTGAAGTCATCATTCCATTGGAAAGAAGAAGATACTTATAAGCATCTAAACCAATTATAATAGTATTAGCAGGACCTGTTCTACCAGTTGATGATATGTAATTACTTAATAAAATTATTTTAGACACAACTCTTCTGGATAAAGCCATCAAATTTTCGAAGTCTGTTAAACTAGGATCATTTTGAATATTTATATTCAAATTTTGAGGAGTACTCATAGGTGAAGATGTTAATGATTCTAATGTCATCATTATATCTGTGTAAATATCTGTTAAATCTAAATAGGTTTTACCCTTAACATTAATAGATTTAATTTTAGGAGATATAGTTGACATATATCCTTCATTATCTAATGGATTAATAAATGATTCTCTGTTTTTAAACTCTTCTACTTTATCTTCAATAATAGCATCAATAGCAAGTTCTCTATTCTTTCTTTTAAGTTCTCTTTGATACTCTTCATTTGATTCTTCTTCAAAGTCAATGAAGTTCATTGATGCCTGTGGTAAAGATGGTTTTGTAGACTCTACATAGTTACATACTTTTTCTAAATCTTTAGATGAAATTATCATATTTATTCTTCATTCCAATTTTTGGCAATTGGTTAAAGATAACCTTTTGTAACTGAGACTTATCCATTTGAGATGTCTTTTTAAGTAGATCTAAATTTCTTTGATACCATTTCATTTCTGGTTGTTCTTTATCATGATAAAGATGGTAACACTTAGCTCTGAGTTCTGTCCAAGATAAAAAGTTATGAACTTTTAATGTTTGATAATCATCTTCTCCACCCCATCCAATAAAGTCTTCATTCCAACCAGCTATTTTTGAGATAGACTCTTTTCTAAACATTGATATTCCGCCTGAAATATTAATCTTTTGGTTGTCTGTTTCTCCTCTTCCAGGTCTTTCAATTTTCACCACTTCTTCCATTGGTAATCCAGTTTCACTTGGTGTTAAATCAACTACCGTGTGATAAGGACTAACCATTTCATAGGTTTGAAGAGCTTGTAAACCAGCTATAAATTGATTAGGTTCCATTATTAAATCAGAGTCACCAAAAACTATTACTGATGAATTTGAGCTTTTCAAAGCTACATTAAATGACCAAGATCTATTATATGGTAGATTTGATTTTATAAAAATATGTTTAGCTTTTAGATTTAGATGTGATATCTTTGAGTGTTTATCTTGCTCGACTATTATTACTTCTGCTCCTGAGAATCCATTGATCCAATCAAGTACTCTTCTTAAATTTTGTAGTCTGTCTATTCTGTGTCTGTATCCTATTACATAGGTAAAAGCGTAATTATGAGCCATTAAATGATATTATTTTTTATTTATATAAACTATTATCAATTTGTTCAATAAAAATTACTATATTTGTTAATTAAGATATCCCTATGGATGGGTATAATAAATTATATATAAAATAAAATTATTTTATAGAGGAGATGGGTGGTGAAAATGTGGAAAAGAAAGTTGGGAGATATGAGAATGTTTCTTTCCCAGAACTTAACATTGGTAAGTTAAAGGGTAAAATAGATACCGGTGCTTATGGGATAGCTTTGCATGTCGATGATATTGAGATTGTTGATGGTAAATTGAAATTTAAAATAGACTCCAATGAATTTATTTATGATAAATTTAAGAAGGTTTCGGTGAAAAGCTCATTTGGTAGAAAACAAGAAAGATTTTTAGTTTTTACAAAAATAAAAATTGGAGAATCAACATATAAGTTTTTTATATCATTAGCAAATAGAAAAAATATGAGATATCCTGTCTTAATAGGTAGGAGATTTTTACATAAATTCAACTATATAGTTGATGTTAGAATGAAGAATATAAATGATACCGATAAAAAGAAGTAATTATATTACTGGTAATCCAAGTGATGTCTCATACGCATTGAGTCGTATAATATCCTTTTTAGAAACTGATGGTAGAACACCTTTGTTAATTTGTAGACCCAGAAGTTCAAGTTCTGCTAAAACATCACTTATATATTTTATAGATAATAAAATAGAATTTAATAATTTTTCCGAATTTAAAATGATATTAGAAAATCGTTCTAATTTGTTTAGAGTCGACCTTTTAATATTTGACTTTTGGGGTCTTAGTGTTTCGACTATTATAGAGTATAGAGAGATTATAGATAAATTGAATATTGATTATATAATCGTTGCTAAGGAATATCACTATAAGATGTCAGATGATGTTGGTGATTATCATGTAAAACATGAAATTAAAAATAATCATATAGAGAATAACTATTACATAACTGATAAGATATCTGGTTGGACCTCAGACTTAACCGAATTATCCAAATCATGGATTAGAGATAAAAAGATTGATCAAATTTTTAATAAAGATAAAGAATAATTTGTATATTACTTTATTTTTAACTATATTTACTTAAATTATATAAAATGAGAATTAGGAAGAAGTTTTTACAACTTACAAGTTACACATATCCGAACGGAACTGAGGGATTTTTAAAATCATATTTACCACAAGGAACAAAACAAGATAAGTTTGGTAACTTTTATTATGTTGTTGGTGAAAATCCAACTACAATGTTTACCTGTCACTTAGACACGGCTTGTTCAACACAACAAAAAGTAACACACGTTCAAGATACTAAATTTATTAGAACTAATGGTAAAACCATTTTAGGTGCTGATGATAAAGCAGGTATGGTTGTTGTAATGTATATGATAGAAAAGAAAATTACAGGACTTTATTATTTCTTCTTAGGTGAAGAAGTTGGTTGTATAGGATCTGGTAAAGTCTCTAATGATTGGCAAAATAATGAATTTTCAAAAACAATTAATAAGGTTGTTTCTTTTGATAGAAGAGGAACTACTTCTGTTATTACACACCAATGGTATGGTAGATGTTGTTCCGATGAATTTTCAAAGGAATTGGCTACCCGATTAAATGTGGCTGGTGAGAATTTAAGTTTTGAACCAGATGATACAGGTATTCTTACAGACTCTGCTAAATTTATGGACTTGGTGCCTGAGTGTACTAACATATCTGTAGGTTACTACAAAGAACACACAACCAGTGAACACCAAGATATTGAATTTTTATCTAAACTTTGTAAGTCAGTTTGTAATATTGATTGGGAGACATTGCCAATAAAAAGAAATCAATATAATTATGATGATATTGACACCGGTGAGAGTGATGATAATTCAGTTTATTCTGCTGATTACTTCTCATACTTTAAATTTGGTGATAAAACTAAAAAAATGTATATCTCTAAAAAGAAAATAGAAGAAGAGACTTCTTTACTTTATAGATGGATTTTTGAACAAGGATATACAGAAATGAAGAGTATTAATTGGAACGGACATGCTTTATATGTTGAAAATCATAGAGGTAAACAAGAGTTTGTTGGAAATAGATATGATATAATGGAAATGTTACCAGAGATTGGTACTGTTTATACAAGTGATTTATGTGATAATCCAAATGGAATTAAAAAGCAAAAAAATATCCTGATGTAATCAGGATATTTTTATCTTAACCTAAGATTAATCCAGGTGATTTGTATTGTTTGTGAGAAACTATCTCCATCATTTGTTGTGTTGATAATTCTTTTGAATTCCAACCTTTCTTTTTAGAGTATTCATTAACAAATTTTTCTCTTAATAGGTTGATTTCTTCTTTTGACATTGATTGATTTTTAATCATTTCAGGTTCTTTTTTCATAATATTTATTTTTAATTTAGTAGAAATAGATAGATGAATACTTGTGATAAAACACCTATTACCATTGCTATAGTTCTTTTGTTATATTTTATTAGTGGTGTAAATGGTGGAAATGTTCTAGATTCATCACACCATCCTTTAGGATATAAATCTCCATTACTTAATTTATTTCTAGTATGATAGTAGGTTCCGTTGTGAAAGAAACTAAAAATTAGTATCATACATATTGAACTTAATAGGGAGTACCATCCGATTGTGCCTACCATGACTATTGATGTTATTAATAAAATTAGAACTCTTTGTAGATTAAATATTGGATTTACATTGAAGTCACATACTCTTTTACAACTATTCTCATAGTGCCAGTAGAAACCTTCTCTCATTCCTTCTGTTAGTGAATAAACTATCCAAATGAGATTCATTATAATTAATGTTGATAATACCATATAATATTTTATATTTTTTGTATATATTAATATTTCTAAGTATCTTTGTTCTATGTTTGAATTGAAAGGAATTATAGAGTTTGACCCAATTAACGTGACTAAGAAGCACAATGCTCAGTCTAGTTGGAAGAAAACTGCTATGGTGAAGTTCGATGATGATACTTTTGCTTACTACGCTTGGTTCTTAGAAAAAAGATTCAACTTGAAGTTGAACAAACCTTTAAGAGGAACTCACGTTACTATTATCAATGATAGATGTGATGATGAAATCTACGCACAAGCTAGAGAAATATTCCACGGAAAAGAAATTACTTTACAATACGATCCAACTTTAATCAGATCTAACGATAAAGGTCACTGGTGGTTGAAAGTTTATTGTGATGATGCTAGAAACATCAGAAGTGCTATGGGTTTAACACCAGATCCTTACTTTGGATTACACTTAACTATTGGTTTGGCTACTCACTTACAATTAGAACACTCTAAATATATTACAGAACAATGTATAAGATTCAACCTGTAATAGAACATATTCAGAAAGTCTATGGATTAGAACTGGTTCCTTGTTCAATACCAAGGAGCCAGTTTCAGTATTTTAAAAGAAGCTTTTATTTATTTATTTATAATAAAGTGAGTCAGAAATTATTTTACTTTTTAAGAGATAAGGTATCTCCTATTAAATACTTAGATGAAAGACCAAATAAAGAAATTTGGTTTCGTAAAAGAAATTCAGAGGGTAAAGTTTCTATTGAAGTTGAGATAAAATCTGTTCCACTTGCGGCGACCATTTATCTTAGTCATGATTCTGGTTTATTTAAACCCCTTGGTGATGATTATAATTATAAAGTTAAAATTTATGAACAATCAGATAATGATGAATATACAACATTTCCACTTAACCATATCAATGGTAATGAACAAATAGATTATTACTTTTCAAAAGTTGATGAATTAAAAACAGAGTTAAGAAATTATAAACTAAGTAATATAATTAGAAGTTATTAGTCAGTCTATTATAGAAAACTAAACCAGTTACATTTGTTGTTTTTGTAATAGTGGGTGTTGAAAAATTGAATGTCAATACATCACCTCCACTTTGTTCACCAAATTGTATTCTTATTGGGTAATAAACTCCAGCTGTTAAAGACATGGTTCCTGACATTTCTAATGTTCCATGTAATCCACCATTTTTTACTACCGCATTTAATGTCGTGAATCCAGATATAGCATTGGAACCAATCCATGCATATGAGGCATCATCTGATGATGTATAAAATGTATAAGTTTCTGTAGTTGTTGGTTTAAAATATCCTAACCACTGACAACTAAAGACACTTCCATCATCTGTGCCTGGTTCTGATATAGCCGTTGTTTGAACCTCGGTTGCTGGATTTGCACCAAATGATTGAGGAGTTGCAGTTGCAAAGAAACTAACAACATCAGCAAAATATCCAGAATATGTTGTTTTATACAAACCAGCTGAGTATATTTTATTAGATGCTATAAAAGATATTGGATATACTATCATATATTATTAAAAGTTTTGAACATAAGACCCATAATAAGTACTATTTACATATACAAAAGTATATATGTCAGTTTTATTAGCAGTTGATGTCATTGTTGGCGTTGTTCCGCCAGCCCATGTAATTGATGGCCAAGTAATTGTGTAGTTACCAGCCGCAGCTTGTTTCATTACTAATATATAAGTTGCTCCATTATTTGGATTGGCAAATGTAAATGTTGTACTTGCAGCAAGAGTGTGTGTTTGGACATTTCCATTATTCCAATTTATACTAGATGTCGCTCCATATGACGACATCCAAGCTTGACCAGCCGTTCCATTTAAATTTCCTGGATATGGTGATGAGAAAGATGTTCCTGATGTTCCTGTTGTTCCTGATGTTCCTGGTCCATTTAATTCTTGAACATTAATAGTTGGTGCTGTACTCTCTCCAAAACTAATATTACCTCCAGTAACTTCAACAGCTTTTAAATAATATGTGTATGTTCCGGCTGATGGGTTATCAATATATGATAAAGCGAATGGTGTATTTTCACTAGCCGCACTACCTTCAGTGTGAACCATAGATCCGATTGCGGTTGAACCTCTATATAATTGTAATTTAGACCAATAACCTACGCCACTATTTTCGGCATCACCATATGCCACAACTCTGACCGGGTTACCTGTTGTTGTTATTGAAACACTTACTATATTTTGTCCACTTGTACTTGCTCCTAATGTTACTTTAGTTCCGCCACCCGCTTGTGAATAATTTAGTGAATAGGCTGGTGTTGTTCCTGAAGTCCCAGTCGTACCAGAAGTTCCATTAGCACCAGCAGCACCATTTACACCTGATGTACCTGATGTGCCTGAAATACCAGATGTTCCGGATGTTCCGGATGTTCCGGATGTTCCTATATTCCCAGTCTGGCTAAAACTGATTGAACATATTGTCCCTGTTACTGGAGTAGCTCCTGAAATAAGTGTAGCATCATATCTTATATAACTTCCCATATCAGTATATGTACTTGTAATTGCAATAACAGCAAAGGTTGAATTAGTATTACCCTGTACAATTAAATAACCTCGTGTTAATGAAGTAGAAGATGCAAAACTTTGGATATAAGATGTCACTGTATCACCCGCAGCAGTAGTTTTACTTATATTTACTTGATACAAGTCTCCATCACTAATTAAATAACCGATATATCCACTTGGTGGAGTAGTTCCGTTGGAATTATACAGTATACCACCCTTATTACCAGTTGTTCCGGATGTACCAGTTGTCCCAGATGTTCCAGTTGTTCCTGATGTCCCAGTTGTTCCTGATGTCCCAGTTGTTCCTGATGTCCCAGTTGTTCCTGATGTCCCACTTGTTCCAGTTGTGCCGGAAGTTCCAGTTGTTCCGTTTATCCCAGAAGTTCCTGTCGTGCCTGATGTTCCACTTGTTCCAGTTGTCCCAGAAGTTCCAGTTGTGCCGGAAGTTCCTGATGTCCCAGAAGTTCCAGTTGTTCCGTTTATCCCAGAAGTTCCTGATGTTCCAGAAGTCCCTGATGTTCCAGTTGTGCCGGAAGTTCCTGATGTTCCAGAAGTTCCTGATGTTCCAGTTGTACCATCTGTTCCTGATGTTCCGTTTATTCCGGAAGTTCCTGATGTTCCAGTTGTACCGGAAGTTCCTGATGTTCCATCCGTTCCAGAAGTTCCTGATGCACTTGGTACAAAAACATCCCAATTTGACATATCATTTGGAGGTGATGGTGATCCAATCGGAATTGATATTACATTGTTTTGTACTATATAAGTTATCGTATCATATAAAACGACATCACCTGAATAATAAGTTTGAGAACTTATCTCTGGGAATCCTGATCCGTTCCATCCACCTGAAAATCCTATTGACATATTAAAGTTGTATTTTTAATTATATATTAATTTTGAATAGGTAAACTTTCACACTTGTATCAATTATAATGAAAAAGTGACCAATATGAGTGATGATTTCTTTGATAGTTTTAAGGGTAAACCTAAATATGACCACAAAGTCAGAGTAGTTCATTTTAAAAAAGAACCTTTTGATATTTATATTGGTCGTCTACCAAATGGTAAATATAATAAGTGGGCTTATCCAAAAGATTTGCGTGAATCCTTTCCAGAAGGTACTCCAAGAAAAACAATTGTAGATGCTTATGAAGAGTATTTACTTTCTAATGAGGAATTAATGAATGACTTACACGAATTAAAAGATAAGGTACTTGGTTGTTGGTGTAAAAATTTAGGAGGTGGTGGGAAATCTTGTCACGGAGATATTTTAGTTAAATGGGTAAAGAAAAATTGTAATGACTAAAATTACCTTTTCTATTAGTTCTCTCTTCTTCTTATGTCATTATCTGGATCGTAAGTTCCAATATCACTAATATTAGTGTCCATATCTCCGTATCCAAAGACTTGCATAATTTTTGAAAAAATCCAAAGTAATGCCCATCCGGCTAAAAATGTAACAAATCCTATAAATACTGAACCAGATATTAATCCTAAAACCGTAGACAAAGGAATACCAGCACTGGAATAAATATTAACACCTAATAATTGTTTAATTCTACCACACAATTTAATAGCTAAGTTTTCATTTTCTTTAAAAGAACTTTCATTAATATAATCTAATCCAAGAACTTTATTTAGTTTCTCAGCATTTTCTTTTGATAATTCTGGAGAGGTAGTTCCAAATGTTTTAATCATGAAACCTTTAATTTTAACAACATCTGAAAGTGCTACTCTTTTTAATGGATTAACTATATCATTAATTTTATAACCAATTGATTTGAATACTTCACTATAGACATCTACTGATCCTGGAATAGGATCAACTGGTAGTGTCATCATATCCATTGTTTCATTGATTGAAAACGATTCAAATGTTTTTAAGTGTTTCATATTAATATTTAAATTTATTAAATTCTTTAATAAGATATTTCTTACTTTCAGCTACAGATTCTTTTTCTTTAGCCGGTTGTTCAGGTTGTGTAGGTTGTTCCTCTTTATTAACTTCTTTTTTTGTATCACCTTCTCCTCTTCCATTTTTTTCTTCACCTTCTTCTGCGATTTCTTCTATTTGATTTTTATCTTCATCACTAATATTAACAGGCTCTGTATTAGGGAACATTTTTTGATCAGATTTAGGAACTGCTTGGATTTGTATACCTTCTATCTTTTGTGCAGTTTCCGGTTTACTTTTTTCCATTTCTTGTAGAATTTTAACAGCCATTTGTTGACCAGCAACAAATCCTTTAACTCCGTTAAGAATTGGAGTAATATACTTTTCTACGAATCCAGCTATACAATCTGTTATAGGTTTAATTAATTTATTTAATCCTTTACTAACTAATTTTGATACAAAACCTTTAGCACTCTCAGTAAATTTAGATATCGAATCACTTATTTTACCAGGTATTTTTGAAACACCATCAAGTGTTGATACAACTACATCTATTGATTTTAGAATAGCATCATAAATCCATCCGATTATTTTTTTAAGTGCAACATGTAAGTATATTGAACCTATACCAAGTGCTCCAGCAGCTAAACCTTTTGCTGCTTCTGGTAATAAAGTTTCACCTGCAAATTTCACAGCATTTGGAACAACATTCACTGTAAACCATTCGATTCCTGCTTCGACTGTATGTTCTATTGTAGCTCCTATCCCAGTAACTGCTTTTTCTACTGTTGCCATAGCTCCTTTTTTAGTTGCTTCAGAGTGAACTGCAGCAGCTGCTCCGGCTGGAGTCATTGCTGTAGTACCTCCATGCCAAACATCATTAAGTCCAATACACATCATTAAGCTACCTGAAAGCAAACCAGGTAATCCACTAATGATTCCAGATGAAAGTGCTTTACCAGATTCTTTAAGTGATACTTTACCAAGTACTTCTTTTCCTTTTTTGAAATCACTCCATCCGTGTGAAATGTGTAAAGTACCATTTAACATCATACAAATACCACCTAATACACTTAAACCAGGAGCAACTATACCAGCGATACCAAATACAGCAGTTAGAATACTTAAAATTATACTTATTGCTTTATGATTATGATGAACAAACTCTTTAATAGCTGCCTTAGCCTTTTTAACCCATTCTAAAACTTTTTTACCACCTTCAGAAACCTTATCAATTCTTTTTTCAATAAAGTCAGGAACAAGATCTCTCCAATCCAACTCTTCAAGAATTTCTGAGTTTTCTAACTCACCACTATTAGTAAGTTCAAATGTTTTTTTCTCTATTATAAAACCCTCAGAATTCTTAACTAAGAAAATATGATCACCAAAATCTACATGATAAATAGAACCTGGTGTTTTTTCCCAATGAGATTTAGACTCGTATAACATTTCTAATTCATATGATGCGTGAATTCTATTAATTTTTTCTTCTTTTATAAACTCATCTTTTTCAAGTATACTATCAGATATCATATTTCTAAATTCAGATAAACTATATTTAGCCATATAATTAGATGAATTACCTTCATTTGTGTTTTTTGATTTATTTGTAAAATCATTATAATTCTTTAGTTTCATACTATAATTATTTTTTTAATATAGTTATATATTAAAATATAAACCTTTTTTTTTCAATTTATATAACCTTAGTAAAATTATATCTATGCCAGAGTTAGCAGAATTAAAGATAATGTCTGATTATATTAATCAGAATGTAAAAGATAAAGTATTTAATAAATCCTTTCATGTCCTAAAAGGAAACAATCCCGAACAATTTCAATTACTTGATGAATTCAAAGTTGATGCCGAATCTTTTGGTAAAGAGTTAATCATTAGATTTTATAATGGTTCGGAAATTCATAAAATATCTGTTTTTATGGGTATGTCGGGTAATTGGTTATTCACACCAACTGAAAATTGGTCTGATAGGAAATTTACTAGAATGAGATTAGATACTACTGATGGATATTCATTACTTCTTTATGGATCATATATGGGTCCTAAATATAGAGTTGGTGGATTCACTGGTGTTAAAAGAGGACCAGATCCAACAAAAGAGTTCACTGACTTTTATAACAATGTAATTGATAATTTAGATAAGAAAGTATTTGATAAACCTATCTGTGAGGCTTTACTCGACCAAAAGTATTTCAATGGAATTGGTAATTACTTAAGAAGTACTATTTTATATTACTTAGATGTTAATCCATTTGAAGAAGCCAGAAAAGTCATTAAAGATAATACAAAAATTTTATCAATGTGTAGAGATATTCCCATTATGGCTTATAATTTAAATGGTGGTCAGTTACAAGATTGGAAAAATCCATTTGATACTGATTATGAAGAGTTTAAGAAGTGGGTTTTCTATCAAAAAGGAATATCTTGTAAAGACAAAACCGGAAGAACTTTCTGGTATGTTGAAAAGTGGAAAGATAATTGTCCATACTAAAACATTTTAATTAACTCAGAATATAAAAGATATGACCGGTGAATTAAATATTATATATGGTGAAAGAGGTTCGGGTAGAAGTCAGTTTTTGATTGATATTTCAATCGCTTTGAAAGAATATGGGTTAAAAGTATTTTTTATTGGCGCCACTTCTGAGTTTTCAGAATTAAGAAATGTGATGAAAGAGTTTGATAGTTTTGATTTTCTAAATTCATCAGAGTATAATAATTTAAAAATAGTTGAAAAGGCTACCGAAATAATTGATATTAAAGATTATAATTTACTTATAGTTGATGATGCTGATTATATATCTGATGAGGTATTTAATAATATTATGAATATAAAAGTTAGAAAAATATTTACTTGCTTAGATGTTAATAAATTAAAATTTACTGAAAATTCAAAATTTTTAGAAATTACCAATGAGTATAGTGAAGAAGATAAACGAAAAAAAGTCTTATTAAAGACAGAAGGAGAATCTTATAATAGTGATGATTTTATAAAAATTATTATAAGAGAACAAAAAATAAATTCAATATTAAATGATCAAGGCTGATAAATATTACATCGATAACTTAAATAGAATATCACAAGGTGATGGAACTTGGGATGAGGATCCTCGACCTAAATATGCAGATGGTGAAAAAGCACATTCTAAATTTATAACACAAGTATTTGAGGAATATGATTTATCAAAAGGTGAATTTCCAATTACTACATTGAGAAATACAGCTATTAAAACAGGTATCAAAGAAATACTTTGGATTTATCAAAAACAAACTAACTCATTATCAGTTGCTAGAGAAATGGGTATTAATTGGTGGGATGAATGGAATGTTGGTGATGATACTATTGGTCAAAGATATGGAGCTACTGTTCAAAGATATGATTTAATGAATAAGTTATTAAAATCTTTGAAAGAGGATCCGTTTTCAAGAAGACATATAATGAATATGTATCAAGAATCGGATATGGCTGAAACTAAAGGATTACATCCTTGTGCTTATGAAACCATTTGGTCTGTAAGAAGAAGTAGATGTAAGAAAACTACTAGTGATGTCCAAGAAGGTGATTTCTTTTATTTAGATATGACTTTGAATCAAAGAAGTAATGACTACATTATGGCTGGGTATATAAATAAGATTCAGTACGTGGCTTTACAGATGATGGTCGCTTCACACTTAGGTTATAAAGTAGGTAAGTTTTGTCATTTTGTTCAGAATCTTCATGTCTATGATAGACATTTTGATGGTTTGTCTGAGATATTAAATAGAAATCCAATTGAGAGTCAGCCAATATTAGAATTAACTTCTAATAAAAAATTCTATGATATAACAATTGATGATTTTTCAATATCAAATATTGATGGTATAAAAAAATTATCAACTAAACTAGAAATAGGTATATAAAAAAATATATAATAATATGGAAAATAAAAGTAAAAAACCAGAAGCTGGTACAGTAAATGTTAAAGTTATTAGAGAGTCAATTAAATCAATTGAACTTTACACTTCTTTATTTAAAAAGAAGAGAATTACAACTGAAAAGTATATAAAAGCTTTACATGACAATATGTCAAAAATGGCAACACAAAGAGATTATTTGGAATATCTAAAAAATATTGGACAAAATTAAAAAAAATTAAAACAATGGGAAGATATGACAATTTAGTTGAACAAATAAAAACAATTGACACAGAAGAGGTTAAAGATTGGACTAAGAATACTGACCCAGCTATGAAAATAGTTGAAGAACAAAAGGTTTATATTTGGATTAGACTTTATCTAAAAGAAGAATCTGATGTTAAAGAAGGTGATGAAGTTTTTATGACTTATAAACCAAGTGGTGAAAAATTGAGTACTGTATTTGTTTGGTATGATAAAAAGGGAATTATGAAAGACTATGATGAGGAAATAGTTAATTATACCGGTGAAGAAGATAAAAAAGTTCTTTGTTTAATGGTTAATCAAGATCATGTAAATAAAAACACTGATATACCATTCATCAGAACTTTATTCAAAAGTGGTATTCACTATGAATATCAGTTAGTTAAAAGAGATGAATTGATATTTATCAATAGTAGAACAAACGAAATACTTGATTATTTTGATTGTGATTATTAAAAAAAGAGGCTTTTAGTCTCTTTTTTTTTAATATATAATCTATGGAATATTTAAATACATATAAAGATTTCTCAACAAATGAGACATTAGATATGTTTACATTACCGGTAGATCCAATACCAGGTATGAAGGATGTCATTTCTGATATTAGTCAGTGGATATCAGATACTGGTGAATTTATTTGGGATAAAATTACTTCTTTTATAGATTGGATAAAAAATAAATTATCAAAATTTAAAGATTATTTTGCTCAATTATTTGAAGCTATCGGTGAGATGTCAAAGATTCAATTAAATAGAATAACAAATTTACTTTTTAGTAAAGATTACTCAGATTTAGAGTGGTCTGACTTGAGCGCTAAGAGTGTTAAAAATCTTTATTCCAAAATTTCTGTTGGTTTAAAAGACTTTGTTACAGATAAAAGTTGGTCTTTTTCTGATGATAAAGAAAAATTAAAATCAGAAGATGGATTAGAAGATAAAAGTCTAAAACTTAAGTTTGGTATTAATAAAATTTTAGCTCTTGTTGGTAAATCAGTTATCTCATTAGTTCTATCAAATCTAATCACCAGTGCTTTAGTTGCTTTAGGTGTTACAGCTGGACCTATTATTACTGCTGTTTGTAGTATTGTTATACTGATTGTTTTTATATGGGCATCTAAGAAGAAAGTTAATCTTGAGATAAAGGTTATGAAAGATGTTAGAGATGTTCCAGGGTATAAACCAAAAAGTTTTATCAGTAAAATAACAGGATGGGATGAGTTTACAAAAAGTAAAGTTAAAGATTATCAAGACTTTACTCAAGGTGAGTCTCCTTTTCAGAAAATGTATCTTCAAAAATTAAAAGAACAAGGTCAAAAAATAAGACAAGAAGATTTGTCATTCAATTAATAAAAAATGACTTTTTAAATAAAATATATAATAAAAAATAAACCAGAAAAATGAGTAGAATAATTAACAATTTTAAGGGATTCTCAAAAGTTTACGAAAATGAAACTAATGTTTCCTCTGAGGAACTAATAAATATAGCTAGAAAAGAAATGCCTCTTGAAGACGTTGCTGCTGATGCTGCTGAACTTATGGATCCTAATAAATCAGACATCTCAGATAAAATGATTCAAGCTGCACAAGCTCAATCTGAAACACAAAATCTTCCTGAGGAAAGAATTAGAGAAAATTATACAGGTGAGGATTTAATTAATCCAGCTGCTATGGATGCTATAATGAAAAGTGCTATTGCTAGACTTCCAATTTTAACAGCGGGTTCAATTAAATTTAGAGGTAGTATGAGAGATATTCCAGTTGGTGCTGAGTATGTCGCTCAAAGTTTTAAAGAATACTCAATTGGTTATTATGGTGTTACTTATAAAGATAGAACTGGTAAATATAAAGAAGCTTATATAGATTATAAACCAACTGCTGAAGAAATTGCTCATGTTAAGCATATTTTTGAAGATTTAGCAAAAAAATCAAAATGGTTAAATTTTGTTGATAAAACTGTAACTGTTGCTGGTCCAACTCTTTTACTTTTAGGTTTTGGTTTAGCAATGTTTGGAATGATGAGATTTCAAGCAGAATCTCCTGATAAATGGCTATCTACCGGTGGTGGTGGATATAGTCACGGATCTTTTAGTTGGGACCTTGTAGCTCCAAGAGGAGGATACGAAGTTGCTGCTGGTGGTTCATTACTTGCATTAGGTGCTATTGGTTTAGGAAGTACTAGTTATACTGGTGCTAAAGCTGAAGCAATTGATAATTGTATCAGTAGATTAGCCTCTGTTTTAAAAGCTTATTTAGAGCCACTTAATATGAGTATTACAGATCTTATAAACGCATCTGACTTACATGCAGTTCTTAACACAAATATGGCTGAGGTTTCGGGTAATGTTACTCAAACAAGATCTACAGTAGAAAGTGTTTCTTCTAAAAAAATGAGAAATTTTAAGAAATAAATTAAAAAAGATATAAAAATAAAAAAAAGGGAAGTTTTTACTTCCCTTTTTTTATGCCAATTCCAATTCTTCTTCTTTGACTTTAGTTTTTTTCTTAGTTGGAACATAAAGTCTTTCTTCTACCATAGGTAGAATTTCGATTCTTACAATTTTTTTCTTTTTAAGAGGTGTAGCTGGTTCGAATCGGCTAACTCCGAAACCTGGTTCACAAGTATCGAAGATTGTTCCATTCATATCAGCGAATGTATGAATTTGGTTTTCGATTCCTTCTAAAAGGAATCCGCCGTTTTTAGAGAATCCTCTAACAACATATACATTTCCTAAAACAGGTTTGATGATATTTTTAACATCTGAATAAAGATTTCTATCGTCAATAAAACGAACTTCAGATCCAATTTTAATTTCTTGTCCTTTAAGTATTACTGTTTTCATATTTGTAGTGGTTTTTATTATATAATACAAATATAAGGCAACTTTTATAGTTTTCCAAATATTATTAAATAATTTTTATAAAATAACTTTTTTATTTTTTTATCTATAAATATAAATCGAAATTAAAAAATGCTCGTAGAAACACAATACCTAACAAATAGTAAAAAGCTAGTAGTAAGTTATGTTGATAAGTCTGGTGATATAAAACTAAAATATTACAATTGGGAAGATCCAATGAAATATGTGGCTTGTGAAGATAACGACCCTCAAAAACATCCGGAATTCAAATCTTGGGATGGTAAATCTGTTAAACAGATAGAAGTAAATCATCCAGATAGATATGCTATTTATGAATTCTTAGACTCACTTCCCGAATCTGAAAAGAATGAGATATTTGAATTTAATTTACCTAATATCTACTTTATAGATATTGAGACGGAAATCGTTGATGGTTTCCCAGAAGCTGCTGATATTAAAGATGTTAACGGTAATGTAACAAAAGAAGGAGCTTCAACACAAGTTCTTTCTATCTCAATTGTTTATGATGATAAAATCATTCTTTTAGGTCTTAAAGATATGCCTGAGGATATGCAACAACGAATCAAAGATAATACTAATAAGTATTTTGAAAAGTTTGGAGCTGATTATAAATTCAAGTATATCAAATATGAAGATGAATTTGATATGTTATACGCTTTCTTCTATAAGATGATTCCTAAGATGCCGATTCTAACAGGATGGAACTTCCTTCAATATGACTGGTTGTATTTAGTAAACCGTTCTAGAAAGATTTCTAAGTGGGTAAATGGTAAAGAGTATAAGATTGATCCAGCTGTTTCTTCTTTGACTAAAAAGATGAATAAGATTTGGTCTACTGAATTTGAGGTACCAGCTCATAGAATGATTTTTGATTATATGCAATTATATGAAATTTGTGATACTTCTATTAAAGTAAAAGAGTCATCATCTTTAGATTTCGTTTCTAATAAGTTAGTTGGAGTTGAAAAGATTAAGTATAATGGTTCATTACAGAAGTTATATGAAGATGACTTTGAAACATTTATGTATTATAACGCAGTCGATAGTGTTCTAGTTCAAAAGATACACGACGCTCGTAACTATATTTCAATTATTTATGCGATTTCATCATTGGCTCAAATTAGAATTGTTGATGTTGTTTCACAGATGAATAACGCTTTAGGTTCATTGGCTATTACAGAAGGAGTTTTAAGAAACAAATTCCGTGATATGGAAAACATTGTTCTTTTTAGAGATGAGAAGGGAGATGCTGAAGCTACAATTGCTGGAGGTTGGGTAAAGGATCCTGTGGTTGGTATGAATCAATGGTGTGTTACTTATGACTTTGCTTCACTTTATCCAACTACTCAAAGACAATTCTTTATTGCACCTGAGACATTTGTTGGTGTTCAAGATCCTAACAAAAAAGAATTCTGTGATAATGGAAGACCAATTGATTTAGAAAAACACGTTCTTTGTGTGAATGGTGTTGTTTTTGAAAAAAGAAAGTCACCGACTCTTATTATGCTTGAAGATGTTTATGCCGATAGAAAGAAAGCTAAGAAAGTCATGATGGATAAAAAGGAAGAGCTTAAAGAAGTTATGGATGAGATTAAAAGATTAGAGGCTGAAATATAAAAAACAATTTTTTTTATAAATAATTATTAATATATAATAAAAAATAAAAATATTTTTATGGAAATTAAAAAGTTTTCTGACTTTGAATATCTTAACGAAGAAGAAGGTCTTTGGAGTAAGTTAAAATACGGACTAAGTAAATTAGGTAGATATAAAGCTGATGGTAAAATCTTTGGAAAAGGTGAAACTGATAAAAAAGCAGCTGAGGAAATTGGTAGAATTATGGGTGATACAACCAATGCCGCTCTCAGTGCTGTTTATGATAAAGTAAAAGAAAAATCTCCTGAGTGGCCAAATGATGAAAGCAGAGTTGCTTTTTTAAGAGGTGTTTTGATGTATGGTCAATTCTATGATTCTATTGTTGCTGCTGCTGAAAAAAGCCCAGGAGAAGAAGGGTATTTAGATCCAGAAGTTGCTAATAAACTTATTGAAAATACAAGAAAGGTTGTTAAAAAAGCATTAGATACTGATTTAGCGGCAGTTTATTCTGTGATGGATTCCAATAACTCTATTGATTTAAACAAAGAAGAATTACTTTTTGAAGAAATATTTAATTTAGAAAATGAACCAGTTAATGAAGAGTTCTTTAAGAAATTAGGTCAATTAAAAGATAAAGCTATGGATGCACTTTTTGGTAAAAAAGATGAAGATTCAGAAGCTAGAAAAGCTGGAAACAGACAATCTGCTAAATTACAAGGTGCTGGAGATGATAATGTTGTTGATAGTGAAAGAATGAAAACTCTTGCTTCTAATAAACTTCCTTTAGTTTTAGCTGGTGTTGGTGCTGCTTTAGGTGCTATTGGTTGGATTGCTCAAACTCAATGGTTTAAAGACTTAATTACCACGACAATTGAACATCCTGCTCAGTTTGGTGAAAAAACATTTACAAATACTATTGAAAATAATCTTAAAGTAGATCCAAAAGGATGGTCATATACCATTCAAAATAATGGATTTATGGACGCTACTGGTAAATCATTGAATTTTGATCAACCAGTTGGTAACTTACAAGACGCTTTTAAATTCTATGGTGGTGGTGATCAAGCAAAAGGTATTGAAGCTATGTCAAACTTCTTAGGAGGAGGTGGTAAAGCTTCTTCTGTTGCTGATATTACTAGTCAATTATCAAATCCCGCAAATAAAACAGTTGGTGATATTTTCAATCATTTTGAGGGGACTTGGGGTGATAAAGTTTTAATGAATCAAAATGGTGGAGCTAAAAGTTTTATTGCAAAACAAGTTTATACACAAACAAAAAGAGTTTTAATTAAAGCAGGATTTACAACAACTACAACATCTGTTGTTGGTGGTTATCTAGTTTCCATTGCTCCTGTTCTTTCAGCATTGGGTATCGCTCTTATTGGAGCTGGTGCGGTTGTTAAGTTATTAAGAGAGAAAGGACAAAGACAATCGAGGGCTAAAACTCTTAATGATTTATTACAATCATTAGTTTTAGTTAAAATAACAGATAAAAATAAATCTAATGGTGAAGAAGAAGGAACTGGAGAAGATGAAGAAACAAATACTACTGATGTTCCAACTGAAAAGTCAATTTATCCTTTAATGATTAAAAACCTTACTCAATTAAAGAGTTTAATTATCACCTCTTCGGGTGTTAAATTGGAAGGTGAGAGTGGTAGTAGTAATGATATTCAAGTTGGTAAAGAATATTTTTATACAAATAAAAAAGGAGAAAAGAAAAAAGTTAAAGTTATATCATTAACACATGATACTACGGTTGGTAAAGACAGAACTTGGTTATCTAAAGATGATGTTAAACAAACAACTTTGGCTAAAGGTAAGGCATCTGTTATCTACAAAGATAAAAAAGGTGAATTCACAGCAAGCTCTCCTGAAATTGCGGTTGATGTTGATAAATTAACTACAGTTAAAGAGTCAATTAAAATCAACAAATTTGAGGATATTGTATTAGAGGATAAGAGAATGGGTAACCCTAGAAATGTAGAAGTTACTAAAGGAGAAGATTATCTAACACAAGCGGTTGTTAATATTAGAAAGTCACTTAAAAGTATTGTTGATGAAAAAGATAAAGGAATCGGAATTACTGAAGATTTTATTCAAGACATATTAAACAAGAAAATGGATTCTAACACTAAAACTCCAGTTAAAGAATTATATGCTGAAGTTTATGATTACTTATATGGTAAAAAATCTAAAACTTTGGGAGAATTTCCTCCTTTGTATAAAGAAAGTGTTGAGATTATATCTAACAAAGGTAAACGTCAAGTAGTAGCTGAAAAAATGGCTAGATTCTCTAAAAAGTCTTTACAATTTGAAGGTGAAGGATTCTATAGTGGTATGGGTGAGTTTGGTGAGGACCTACAAGGATTCAATAAATCATTGAAACAAATTATGAGTTACTTCAAAGAAAAAGGTGAAGTTAAAGAAAATAGAATTTATAAATTCAAAGATATGTAAAAAAAACCTCTGAGAAATCAGAGGTTTTTTATACCTTAATAGAAGTGAAGTCAAAGTTAGGTAGTTTTTCTCTTACAACTTTAGTTGCTTTTCTAATATATTTAGAATTATCATCATAGAAGATAGCTTTTTGGAATCCTGTTTCTTTTAGTATTTCAACTATCTTCTCACCTTTCCAATGTCCTGCATTTTTTGTACCGACTGGGGCCATATGTAATCCATATTTAGGAATTTCTAGTCCGAGTTCTAATAGTTTATTTGTTATTTTATCTCTTATAGATTCTTCTCTAGCTGTAACTATACATTTATTTTCAACTGATTTATATAATTCTGAAAGTTCTTTCAAGTCTTTTGGTAAACTTATATTAGATGTGTGGAATAAATTTGGAGACAACATATACATTCTATCTCCTTTTCTTACCCAGTTGCCAAATTCTTTTAGTTGTTTATTGATATCCATTACATAGATTCTTCCGTCTTGCCACTTTAGATCATTTAATGTAACGCCTATTCTATTAACCGATTGATTTAATAAATCTTTTATTGTTACGTCTTCTTTTAAAAATTGGATAGCGAGTTCTTCGTAGCTTGGTGTATTAACAAGCGTGTCGTCAAAATCAAATATGTAAAGAACATTTTGATTTATATATTCATTGTAGTTTTTAATCTTCGTCATAAAAGAATCTGTCTATTAAATGTTTGAAGTCATTTCCAAAGTAACTTAAACACTTACTATATATCTCATCTTTCAACTCAAATCCTTGAGAAAAAAGAATTTCTACATAGCTTTCGACATCTTCAATTGTGGTATAGATATTAAACTCATCGTAATCCATGTAAAGCATAATAAAAGAGGTGTATTTTTCTTATATATTTATAAAAAACCTCAAAAAAACCTATTTCTTAAACTAAATAGAAAAAAATGATATAATTTTTATAAATTTTCTAATTTTCATGTCACTAAAAAACGATTTGGCTAAATATAAGCCCAGAAAAGAGCAAAAAGAAGCTCTTAATTTTATCGAAACCGAGTATAATAAAAATAAACTTAATAAGTTTTTTCTACTTAATCTTCCAGTTGGAAGTGGAAAGTCACATTTAGCTCTTATGGTTGCCGATTGGTATAAAAAAAATGTTAATAGAACTGCTAAAGTTGATATCATAACTAATAGTAAAATTCTACAAGATCAATACTCAAATGAATATGAGTCTATCTCGGACTTAAAAGGTAAAGAAAACTATGAGTGTGAGCAATATTCTTGTTCTTGTTCTCAAGGTGCTGAGTTCAATAGATTAAATAAAACAACTTGTGAATCTTGTCCTTATTCTTATTCAAGAGAGTCTTTTATAAGTGGTGGTATTTCTCTTACTAATTTTTATTTATACATTCTTTATTCTATCTATAATCCTAAATTGATGGAGAATAGAGATGCTAGAGTTTTGATAGTTGATGAGTGTCATGACTTTGATGATGTGATGTCTGACTTCATTACTATTAAGATAACTGAGAATATGATTAAAAGGTTTAAGTTTAGTGATGAGTATTCAATAATGAAACAACTCAAAGGAGTTACTTCTATTTCTCAGTATGTTGACTTTCTAAGATATCTAAACGGAGAGGTTTTAACAACTATTGAATCAATGGAGAAGGGTATGTCTTCCGCTCCGAGAAATGTTAGACAAGATAAAAGAGATTTGAAAATCAATAAAGTTATTGGTGGTAAAAATTCAGATGTTAAGACTATGCAACTTGCTACTGATCTTAGACAACTACAATTGAAAATAGAAATCTTCCTGAAAGAGTATAAAGATAATCCTAATAATTGGGTATTAGAAACATATTATAATGAAAAATTAAAACAAAAAGAATTGTCATTGGAACCTATTTGGGCTTATGATTATTTAGATAAATATGTTTTTGCTAATTATGATATGGTTATTCTTATGTCTGGTACTATTTTAGATAAGAATTTATTTTGTCAATTAAATGGATTAGATGTTACTAAAGCAGTATATTATTCAATAGCTTCACCTTTCAATGTTAAGAATAGACCTATCTATTATATGCCTATTGGTAAGATGTCTTATAAATCCAAAGAAGAAACATTTAAAAGATATATTCCTTATATAAAGAAACTATTAGATAAGTATAAGAATAAAAAAGGTATCATACATACTAACTCATTTGAATTAGCTAAATGGATTGAACAATCGATAAAGGATCCAAGATTGATTTTTCATGATTCAACTAATAAAGATGAAGTCTTAAAAATGCACAAAGAGTCTGATAAACCAACGGTTATTGTTAGTCCTTCAATGGATACTGGTGTTTCATTTGATAATGATGATGCTAGATTTCAAATAATTGCTAAAGTTCCATATCCTAGTTTAGGTTCTCAAAAGAATAAATTACGACAAAAGAATAATCCTGAATGGTATTCTTGGAAAACGGTTTCTGGTATAGTTCAGATGACTGGTAGACCTGTTCGTTCAAGTTTAGATTATGCAGACACTATTATAATTGATGGTTCATTTGGTGATGTTATTAAACATAGTTCACACTTTTTACCAGATTGGATTCAAGATGCTATTAAGAGAATAAATATTAAAATAGAAGCATAAAAAAACCCACTCAATTGAGTGGGTTTTTTGTTATATAGCTTTTTAATTATTTTTGTTTTTTCAAAATAGCTTTTTGCATTGCTTCTGGTAATTTCTTTTGTCCAGCCGTTAAACCTTTTTTAGCACCACCTTTGTCATCTTCTTTAGCATCTTTAGCCGCTTTCTTCATTGGTTCTTTTTTATCACCATCTTTATCTAAATCTAAAAAATCAGGTTTAGCTTTTTTACCACCTTTTTCTTCTTTTTTATCTCCTTTTTTAGCCTTTTGTTTATCTAAATAAGCTTGAAATCCAGCATTTACCTTTTTCTTTTCAACAACTTCATCACCCCAAACTCTAGGTTTAGAATTTAATGAATCCATTTCTTCATCATCGCATTCTTCACATTCCTCTTCTTCAGACTCTTCTTCAGACTCTTCATCGTTTTCTATGTGTTTAGCTCTTGTCAACCAATCTTGTTCATCGGTCTCAACGCTGTCATCTGTGAATCTAGGTCCTAGATCAAAGTTTTCAAAGGTTTTTAGATATCTCATTTTAAATATTATTTTTATGTTTTATATATTAAATAAATAAATTCATTTTTATGATTTTTATATATAGTTTATGAGAATTTTTAAATATTTTGATTTTATTTTAGAATCTAACATTAAAGTAAGTCTTCCGTTGATATTTTCTGATGATTTTATTGATAAGGTTAATAATATTGATTCTACTATTTCAAAAGAAATAATAAAGATACATAGCAACACATCACGACATCTTAGTCAATATACACTTGTTTCTTGTGGATTAAAGGATGATACTATAAAATATATTGATTCATATAAATTGGACAAATATCTTAAACAGAATCACTACACAATTAATCGTTTAGATAAAATTAGTCCATCAGATGATATTTGGAGTATTGATAAAACAGAAATAAAAATAGGAAGATTTATTAATAAATTATTTCCAAATACTTTTATAGATAAAGAAATTCAAGATTTTGTTAACCAATGGAAGTCAGTGATGGATGAGTCAAATAATAAAACCAAATTTGAAATTTGGTCTGGTACTGACATTAAAAAGGCTTACAAGTCTAATACATATCACTTCTCTGAAAACTCTTGTAATCCATTAATGAATTCTTGTATGAATGATGAGTTAGACTTGGTAGAATTTTATGTTTATTGTCCGACAGCTAAAGTATTAGTCCTTTTCGATTCCGATAATCTTATAATTGGTAGATCTTTATTTTGGGTGGATTCCGAAAATAGAACTATAATGGATAGAGTTTATTATGTTTATGACAAAGATTATTATAAATTTATAAAATATGCCAATGATAATAATTGGTATTATAAAAAAAGAAATATAAGTGGTGGATCTTCATTCATAAAGAATGGTAAAGAAGTTAGATTAGTGTCCAAAGTTAGAGTACCGGATGTATTTAAGTTTAGTAATGAGGGATTTCCATATATGGATACTTTTTATTATGCTCAAGGAGAATGGGCTATGAATTATGAACCAGAAGATGGAAAGTTTTTTAAATTAATTGATACAGAGGGTGGATTTGAAGAATATAATAACATTCGTTATGAAAATGAAGATTAATAAATAATATATACTTTATGAAAATTCAAAGATTTGAGGAGTATGATTCAACTGAATCGATGGCTTTTAATTTTATTAATTCATTTGATAAAATGTTATTAGAGTCTGATGAGACCAACTATAGAAAAGTGCAAAAGAAAGTAGTTAATGATTTAAAATTAAATACTAGATTAATCGCTACATTTGGAGCTGGTATTGGATCTCTTTATCCTATAGTTGATAGTCTTATAAGAAATATGGGTATATCCTCAATGGAAATAACTTCGGAATCTGTTGTTTTATTAACAATAGCTTCTGTAACAATAGCATATTTAGAAGAAAAAAGATTCAAAACACCGGAAGAAGAAGCCTTACTTACAAAAGATTCTCAATCTATGTTGGAGGAATTAAAAATGATGGGAATTGGAAACGGCCTTGTTAAAAAAATGATAAAGAGTTTAGAATCAATAAAAAATATATTCTCAGTTATAGGTAAACATCTAGGTACTATCGCTGATGGAATAATTGATATGTTTGCTTATACATCTTTATTAATACCTATCATGAATGGTGTTTTATCAATAATAGGTAAATATGAATTGAATTTAGAAACACTTTGTCAGAACTTTTTAGGATTAGCAATTGGTGTTGGTACTATAATTGCAAAACATGGTATAGTTAGTATTTTGAATAAAATTAAAAGTAAATTTCCTATTAATCAAAAAGAAGTTTTAGATGATATAGAAACTCCATTTATTCAAAAGTTTTCCACATTTACTGATACTGAGAAAGACTCAAACATCGATCTAATTAAAGAGCAATAATACATTTATAGCAAACTTAGTAATAGCATTTTATATAATATAAAAATGAAATTATTTAAATGACTCCACAATTAGAGAAAGTATTTTTCAGCTTTATACTTAAGAACAAGAAATACTTTGATATTGTTAAACCTTATTTCTTTAGAAACTCCGAAATTCAATTTGTTTATGGTGTAATTAGAGAGTATATGCTTAAAGCTGATACTCAGGTTCCTACTCCTAGACAAATATTAGATATGGTTTCTTTAGAAGATAAAGAAGGAGTTATAACTAAAGAAATATTAAAATCAATTTTACAAGTAGATTTAAAAGAATATGATGAGAAGAACTTCATTGAACCTAAATTTAACGCTTGGATTCTAGGAAATAGGTTAAAAACCGGCACCGTAGATATTATTGACGAAACAAGAAATCTTGATTCTATTTCTGACTTTGAAAAAGCTGTAGAAGCGGCTGATAGAATTAAATCTATTGTCAATGAAATGTCATCAACAAACTTTATTCAAGATGATGACTTAGGTTCAGACTTTGATGACCCTGAAAACCACGTTCAAGATTCTTCTAAATTTAAAGTTAAGTGTGGATTTGAATCAATCGACCATATGTTAGGTGGTGGTTGGGATATTTCAACTCTTAATGTTATTATGGCTGAGACTAACAATGGTAAGTCTCTTTGGATGCAGAACTTTGCTTTCAAAGCCGCTGATATGGGTCATAATGTTCTTTACATAACACTTGAGATGAGTGAAAGAAAAGTTATGAAAAGAATTGGAGCAATGAGATTAAAAATTCCAATCAATGAATATGATGTTCTTTCAAAAGATACTGAAATGATTAAAAAGAAAATTGCTAATCTTAGTAAAACTGCTGATAGTGGTGATCTTTTTGATAAGAAGGTTGGTAAAATATTTACTAAGTTCTGGGCGGCTGGTACTGCCACGGTTACTGACTTTGATAATTACATTCAAAAATTAAAAGAAAAGAAAGATATAAAAATCGATTTAATTATCGTTGATTATATCACATTAGTAGCAACTAGTAAGGGAGCAATGGCTGATAACCTTTATACTAAAGGTAAGACTCTAGCAGAGGCTTTAAGAGCAGTTGGTGCTAAATACAAGTGTCCAGTCATAACTGGTGTTCAAGTCGCTAAGGACGCTTGGAACTCAGCTGATATTACATTAGAAAGTGTACCTGAATCTAAGGCGATTGCTGAAACAGCAGACACATTTTTTGCTATAATAAGAACTGAAGAAATGAAAAGACAAAATCTGTATAGATTCAAATTATTAAAACAAAGAGATGGTGACTTCTTGAAATCACAAATTCGACTTAATTTGAACTCTACCTATTTGACTCTTGAAAATGATCAATTTTTAGATCAATAATAAAAATAAAATAAAACATGGCTAAAAAAGTTAGAGATGATGAAGATGATTTTGATGAAGAATTAGATGATGATACTCAAAATGAGGTTATTGAACCAGAACAAGAGTCTGATGAAGATGACGATAGTGACGATGGTGATGGGTATATGATTGATGATGATGATGATAATTTAGACATCATTATCGAAATAGATGATGAAGATCTTAATATCACCGATGTGAAACCTGAAGAAACTGAAACTGATGATGTTGTTCTATCTAAACATAAGGTAGAAGGAAAACACTCATTAAAGTATGATTCAATTTTCAAAGGTAAAAAAGAAGATCCTTTAGACGAGGATGAAGATATGGGTGGATTTGGTATGTATCATAAAGATACTATTGAAGTCGATAAATCATCTAACTACTACTTTGAATCTATTGATAATGAAAAATACATTAGGTCTAAATTAGTTAAAGAAAGAGTTTATGCTATTCTAACTGAAAATACTAGTATTAACTTTTTAAATAATCGTAGAAAACCATCTAGGTCGGATTTCAATCAGTATTATTCACTATTGAAAACAAATCTTACTAGTGAGAGTTTTACAAACATTGAATTATTTAATGAGTTAGCTGTATATTTTTCAGATAATCTTTTCAATATGTTCAAACTATTGGATAAAAAGTGGAGGAATTTAATAATAAATGAACTACAAGATCACATTGGTAAAAACGTAAATGCTAAAGAAATCACAAATAGAAATATTTATGAGGGAACTGAAATTGAATTCGAATGGTTTGATGAGATTTTAGAGGAAAGTAAAATAATAACCGGTGTTGTTATCGAAACTGACTACATTGAATCAACTTTTAAAGTTGACTCTTATGAAAATTTATATAATGTAGAGCTTGGAAAAATTACTAAAATTTTAAATAATACTAAATTTAAGTATAACCTAAATAAATTAAACAATATAGACTTTTTGTAATAAACTATAAAAAAAGAATTAAAAAGGCTATTATAAAAAACCAAAAAAAATGAATAATTGACATTTTTAATTGGATTTTAACACAGATATATAAAAGACAAAAAAAATTAAAAACATGAATATAAAAGTAATAAAAAGAAATGGGAAGAAAGAGCCAGTTATGCTGGACAAAATTTTAGACAGAATTAAACAACAAACTTATGGGTTAGATCAGAAACTTATAATTCCTTTTGAAGTTGCTCAAAAGGTAATTGAAGGTATCATGCCGGATATTAAAACTTATACTTTAGATCAATTAGCTATGGAGACAGCTGCTTCTTTAGCTACTAAACACCCTGATTATTCTATCTTAGCGGCTAGATTGGCAATTACAAATTTGCATAAAGAAACAAAAAAGAGTTTTTCTGAAACTGCTGAAGATCTTTATAAGTATATCGATCCTAAAACAGGTAAACACTCTCCAATTGTTTCTGAAAGCTTTTATAAAATTGTAAAAGAACATGCTGGTGAACTTGATTCAGCTATTGTGCATTCAAGAGACCACAATTTTGATTACTTTGGATTCAAAACATTAGAGAAGTCTTATCTATTGAAATTGAATGGTAAAGTAGCTGAAAGACCTCAGTATATGTATATGAGAACAGCTCTTCAAGTATGGGGTGAGAACTTGGAAAAAGTTATCGAAACTTATAATACACTTTCAGAAGGTTATTATACACACGCTACTCCAACCTTATTTAACTCCGGTACAGGTAGACCACAATTATCATCTTGTTTCTTATTAGATGTTGAGAATGATTCGATTGAAGGCATCTTTAATACTCTTAAAGAATCTGCTCAAATCTCTAAAAACGCTGGAGGTATCGGTATTTCTTTCACTAAAGTTAGATCTAAAGGAACTTATATTGCTGGTACTAATGGTACCTCAAATGGTATTATTCCTTTCTTGAAGATTTTTAATGAGACAGCAAGAGCTGTTGACCAAGGTGGTGGTAAAAGAAAAGGTTCAATCGCAATCTATATGGAACCATGGCATGCTGATATTATGGAGTTCTTAGACCTTCGTAAAAATCAAGGTAAAGATGAAATTAGAGCTAGAGATTTATTCTTGGCTATGTGGATGAATGACTTATTTATGGAGAGAGTTGAACTTGATGAAGATTGGTCTTTGATGTGTCCTCACGAATGTTCTGGTTTAACAGAAACTTATGGTAAAGAATTCAGAGAACTTTACACAAGTTATGAACAACAAGGTAAAGCTAAAAGAACTCTGAAAGCAAGAGAAGTTTGGAATAAAATTCTTGAATCTCAAATTGAAACAGGAACTCCTTACATTCTTTATAAAGATTCTATTAATGAAAAATCAAACCAATCTAATATTGGTGTGATTAGAAGTTCTAATCTTTGTGCTGAAATTGTTGAAGCAACTGGAATTACTAAAACACAAGCTGAGATACTACAAAATAAAGAGTTATTGGAAAGAATTGGATTAGGTGAGTTTTTTGGTGAAGAATCTGTGAATGAAACTGCTGTTTGTAACTTGGCTTCTATCGCTTTACCTAAGTTTGTTAATAAAAACAAAACTTATAACTTCAATAAATTGTATGATGTTGCTTATCAAGCTACAATTAACTTGAATAATGTAATTGATGTTAACTTTTATCCATCACCGGCCGCTAAATTCTCTAACCTATTACATAGACCAATTGGATTAGGTGTTCAAGGATTAGCTGATGTATTCTTTATGTTAGGATTACCTTATGAATCAGAAGAAGCTAAATTAATAAACAAAGAAATTTTTGAAACTATTTATTACGCTTCAATTAAAGCTTCTTGTGACTTAGCTAAAGAACAAGGCCCTTATGTAACATATGAAGGTTCTCCTATTTCGCAAGGTAAATTTCAATTTGACTTATGGGGTGCTAAACCTACAAAAAGATGGGATTGGGATAAACTAAGAGAAGAAATTAAAAAACATGGTGTTAGAAATTCTTTAACTACTTGTATTATGCCAACTGCTTCTACAGCATCTATCTTAGGTAATGAAGCATCTTGTGAAGCACAAACTTCAAATATGTATACAAGAAGTGTACTTTCTGGAACATTTATCTTAGTTAATAAATATCTTGTAAAAGAATTGGTTAAATTAGGATTATGGAATGATGATATAAGAAAAAGAATTATTGGAGAAAATGGTTCTATTCAAAATATACCACAAGTCCCTACGAACATAAAAGAAGTTTATAAAACGGTTTATGAAATTAAACAAAAAGATGTTATTGATATGGCTGCTGATAGAGGAGCTTTCATCGACCAAACACAATCAATGAATATCTTTATGGATTCTCCAAACTTTGCGAAGTTGACTTCAATGCACTTTTATGGTTGGGGAAGAAGAAACTTTATTATGAATGTTGATGGTACTCCAATTATTCCTCAAGGTGAATCTATTGAAATTATATATGATTCAGAAGGAAAAGCTAGATGTTATAGAGATAAGAAATCTGCTTTGAAAACAGGTATCTATTATCTAAGAAACAAATCAGCGTCAGATGCTGTTAAGTTTACCGTTCAAGAAGACAATAAATCTACTGAAGAACAGATGGCTGAAATCAGTTGTTCACTTGATAATCCAGATGATTGTTTAGCTTGTGGATCTTAATCAAAATAATTAAAATTGAAAAAGGGGTTGTGACAACAATCCCTTTTTTTATTATATAAATAAAAAGAAATTAATTTTATGGAAAAAATTGAAATAGAAGGAAAACTAGATAGAAGTTGGGTAATTGAATTATTATCAAGTGGATATGAAACATATGATATTGTTAGAAATTATGAATTACCTGAAGATACTATTTTAGAATGTACAGACCTTTTAGATAAAGAAGTTCTTATTCAAGGTTTGAATTTTTCAGAAGAGTTTGTTACTAAAGCTATTGAAATGAAGTATTTAAATATCGAAGATATTACAGAATTAAGTATGACAACATATTCTAATCTATCCGATGATTTTATTACTGAGTATAAAGACAATATTAATTGGGATAGAATGATACTTTATATCTCTACACAATCTGATTCATTTGATAATCACACTAAAGTTATTGAAGATAAAAATTTATGGTCTGTTATTAGTGCTAATGACTTATCAATTGATTTTATTAGACAATGGAAAGATAAATTAGATTGGTCTTATTTATCAATGGTTAAATGTTTTACTGATGAAGAGAAAGAAGAATTTTCTGATTATATAATTACTCCAGTTCAACAAGAAATGCCTGGAGACCTTGTAAATACCGATGATTTGAAGGTAACTGATAAAATGTCAGAAGAAGAGTTAGAGGAATTAATTTATGAAATCTCTAAACATATTGGTAAGTAAGGTATATAACTTATCTGTAAACAATCCACCTTTGAAAAAAGTGAAATTTTAGAGGTTGATATATACTAAACAAATTAAAAAAAACTTTTTTTGAAGAAAATTAAAACTTTTTGATTTTCAGATATAAAAGAAAGACAATTAAAAAATTCCAGTAGTAAATTAAAGAGTTACTTCGAAATATTTATTCAAAAAAACACTCTTTAGTAATTTTCTCTGGTCAATATAATTAAAACGCAGACATAGCGATAGTTTGAGATACTTCGATAAATTCAAATATAAACTATGATCGAAAAAGTGCTAAGCGACAGCAAAGCTACTGAATTCAGATGAAGCCGAAAGGACATACTGAATTAAAGTGAAAAAGTCCGGGTGACTCCTGTAAATCCTTTTTAAGGGCTAAGTCAAGGAAAAAGTTTACTTCCTTTAAATAAAAAAACTCGTATGATGGACACGATAATACACAGGCAGAGTTTCGGGAGAATTCTTTGTAACGCCTTAGGCTAAATTTACTTGTTTGCGCAAATTATAAAGACCAGATTTAACAGAAATGTTTTATCTGGTCTTTTTTGTTTAAAAATAAATTAAAATTAAAAATAAAATTATGTCAAAATTTAACACAACAATGCCAAAGGCAAAAACTTTAACTGAAAACCTAGCAGGTGGTCAAGCTTATTCACAATCTAATGAATTAGCATTAGTATCTTTATTATTAACATCATTTGTTAATGATCAGTTTTATAGAAATGCTCAAACATCTTTAGATGAATTGAGAAAACTTTCTACTAAAGTGAAAGATAAAGAATTTATTGCTAAGGCAGCTATTTTTGCTCGTGACCGTTTCGGTATGAGAAGTATTACTCACGCACTTGCTGGTGAATTAACTTCACAATTGGAAGGTGCTGAGTGGGGTAAAAACTTCTACGATAAAGTAGTTGTTCGTGTTGATGATATGACTGAAATCATGTCTTACTATCTAGCTTATAAGACTTCTAAGGATAGTCCTAAGTTCCCAAATGCTTTGAAGAAAGGATTTGCTAAGGCTTTTGATAAGTTTGATGGTTACCAATTGGCCAAATATAAAGGTGATAACAAAGATGTAAAACTTGTTGACTTAGTTAACATTGTCCACCCAGTTCCTACTATGAGAAATAAAGAAGCTTTAGAGTTACTTATTAAAGGTGAGTTGAAAAACACACAAACTTGGGAATCTAAGTTATCACTAGCTGGTCAAATGGCTGAGTCTGAAGAAGATTTAACTAAATTAAAGTCTGATGCTTGGTCTGAATTAATTTCTACAAGAAAATTGGGATATTTTGCACTTCTTAAAAACCTAAGAAATATTATATCCCAATCTCCTGATTCTATTTCAGCAGCTTGTGAAATGTTAGTTGATGAAAAGTTGATTAAGAACTCTAGAGTTCTTCCATTCCGTTTCTCAACTGCTTATGAAGAAATCAGTAAGGTTGGTTCTTCTAAAGAAGTAAGAGAAGTTCTTATGGCAATCAACCAAGCACTAGATATCTCTGTTGCTAACGTACCAGTATTTGATGGTGAAACACTTGTTGTTATGGATGTCTCTGGTTCTATGAGTGGTAAACCATCTGAAATTGCTTCTTTATTTGGAGCTATTTTAGCTAAAGTTAATAACTGCGATGTTATGACTTTCTCTACTAACGCTAATTATATGTCTTACAATCCAATGGATTCTGTAATGACTATTAGAAATAGCTTTAGATTCTCTGGTGGTGGTACAAACTTCCGTTCTATCTTCCAAAAGGCAAACAAGAAGTATGATAGAGTTATAATTTTATCTGATATGCAAGGTTGGATGGGTTACACAACACCATCTGCAGAGTTTAACCAATACAAGAGTAAGTTTGGAGCGAATCCTTATGTTTATTCTTGGGATTTGGCTGGTTACTCTACACTTCAATTTCCAGAACAAAACGTTTTTGCTTTGGCTGGTTTTTCTGACCGAGTTTTTGATATCATGAAGATGATGGAATTAGATAAGAAGGCTTTATTTAATGAGATTAAAGCTATCCAACTTTAATTAAAAAAACCCACTCAAATAAGTGGGTTTTTTTATTCATTATCTTCTATTTCGTTATAAGCATCTACCGAAGCTCCAATTTCTTGTCTATCAATAGTGAACTCTTTAGTTTCTGAATTATATTCTCCTACTCCATATAAATCATCACCTATAAACATTCCTATTAAAATAAACTCATCTTGGTCGGTGGTGTCCATATATCTGTCGAAATCTATATCTTCTGCTCTATAGATATTTCTAAGTTTTTTTAACCCTTCTAAGTATTCGTCATCTTGTGTTGTTTTATAGATATCAAATTTATCTTTCAACTCTTTTGTATCTATCTCATCACTTTTGAATGATATAGAAAATGTGTGAGTAATTTTATCCACATTCATAAGAATTTTATCTGACCAATACTCATTTTTGTCAAGTTTTAATCCTTGTGATTCAATTCTATCTATCATTTCTTCTAAAGAAATCTTAATAGTATTTAAATTATCAAGAGTTTTATTAAAATCATTTTTACCGGAATTTAAATTGTATTGAATTTGACAAGTGTAAAGTATTTTATACTTTTCGTTATCATCAACTTCCGTATTAATAGTATGTCCTTTTGAATCAATTAAATATCTATAAGTATTAACTTTAGCAAATTGTTTAACATCAAATAAACTATCATCAAATAAATCTAAGTCTATAGATTTTGATTTTAAGAAATTATTATACTCTCCTGATGTTCCAAAAGATTCTTTAATAAAGTCATTATACTTTTTTAATTTCATCTTTTAAAACTATCATTTTTTATTATCATTTTAGTATGAGTAGAGTGTTTAATATTAATTCCAAAATCTTCCATAACTTTTTCCCTGATAAAAGGAACGATAAAGTCTTCTTCAAATACTATTTTATAAGAAGAAGGTATTTTCTTTTTGAGTGTTTCTAATGATACTGGTAAATAGTTTTCATTTAATTCTCTATCCCAATTGTCAGTATATCTATACTTTAATAAGAAATGAACAAGAGTTCTATAATTATTATCGATTGGACTCCACTTATCTTCAAATGATTTTAAGTAGTAAGGGTCAGCCAACTCTCTAATTTTTTTAACATCTTCTTCAAATGATTTTCTTTCACCTTTGTGAATTTCAACAGAAGGTATCATATCTCTAATAGTTATCCATTTGAAGTTTCCTCCAAATACTTGTTGTTCCCAGAATTTTTTAATAACACTTGAATGGGAATAAGAATAAACTTCGTGTATAACAGAACTTAAATTAAGTAAAGGCTTTTCATATTTAGATAATTCTAAAGCTACTTGTTGCCAACTACTTGTTAGTAATGCTTCTTCTCCTAATATAGATTCTGCTTTTAGGAGCATTGTATCGTCTAAATCATATCCAATTAGCTTAACATTAGGTTTCATATTTTGAACAAGTGAAAGAAATGTTCCGTTAGCACATCCAAAATCAACTATAACATCAAAGTCTAATTTGTTTACAAAAAATAATTTATCCTCCATAGACATTTTCATTCCTTCGATATAGTCATCAAAGTCAGCTATTGGTTTTTCGCCAACTAATTCCTCTAAGAATAATTTCCAATTAAGTATTTTCATAGACTATATATTAAATTACTTCCATATTTTTTCTAAATCAATTTTTGAATTGATTTCAATTATTTTATTATCTTTTATGAGTGAGTACCTTTGTATAGGTTGAAACATTTTTGTAATATTTCTAACTTTTTTTATCTCACTATCTTCCATATCAAAGTTAAAAATCTGTATTAGGTTATCAATTTCTTTAAAACTTATAGATTTTTTATCACCTAAAAAGAAAGTAAAATCGTAGTTATACTTATTAAATCTTACAGCATTTGGATCATCTGACTTAGATATTAAATAATTGGTTAGACAATTCTCTATACCTATTGATGGTAAGGTATACTTGTAATCATTTATTATAAATTGTCTATTCTCCTTATCATATAGTTTTTTCAAATCTTCACTTAACTTAAAATAATTAAAGTAAATAGAATTAAATTCAACATCTTCTTCAGTTCCATATTCATCATCTATATAATAGAGTTTTATAGCTTTTCCTTTTGATAATCTTACGATTTCTAAGAATATAAAAACAACATCTATACTTTTAATATCTTTAAAATTATATCCTTTAGAAAAAATAGTATTTTTCTCTACTATAGATTTGAGTTTATTAATCACAGATCCTAAGTCATCACTATTATAGTTATGTTCATACTCAATAATATCTTGAACATCAACTTTTTTTATATAAATCTTAAAGTCATCCTTATAAAAGAGACCTAGTGATGGTAGTTTATCAATATCCAATTTCTTTTGAGTTCTTAAAAGGTTCTTAAATAAATTGATTAAGTTCATTTTTAAATATAATCTTTTATCTATATATTATTTTATGGGGCTTGTAACGCCTTAATATATATTGTGATGATTTTAGAAGGTGATTGTTTTGAACTGATGAAGAAAATTGATAATAAATCAATTGATCTAATACTTGTAGACCCACCTTATCAAATTTCAAAAAGTTCAAATTTCAAAAATTATTCTAAATCAGCATCAAAAGATATTATTACTAAATATGGTGGTATATCAATTGACTTTGGTGATTGGGATAAAGAAGAAATAGATTGGGATTTATTATTTAAAGAATATCATCGAGTTTTAAAAGATGGTGGAACTTTAATTTTCTTTTATGATATCTGGAAGTCAAATACAATTAAACAAATTGCTGATAAATATAAATTCAAACAACCAAGAGTTTGTAGTTGGGTAAAAACAAATCCAGTTCCTATTAACTCAAAGATTAATTATCTCTCAAATGCTGTAGAATACTTTTTTACTTTTGTTAAAGTAAAGAGTCCAACATTTAATTCGGAGTATGATAATGGTATTTATAAATACCCTATCTGTCACGGAAAAGAAAGATATGAACATCCTACTCAGAAACCACTTTTACTAATATCTGATTTAATAAAAAAACATTCAAATGAGGGAGATGTTGTTTTAGATACTTTTGCTGGAACAGGAACAACAGCACATGCCAGTATATTACTTAATAGAAAATATATTTTAATTGAAAGAGAAGAAAAATATATTGATATTATCAAAAATAGAATAGAAAAATTATCAACAAAGTTGAATATTGATGATATATAAAATAAATATTAAACATAATTATGCCAATTAGAATTAAAAACTCACAACTTAGTAGTGAAACCATAGAGGCTCTTAACAAACTTATTGATTTAGATATCAATGCTTCAGTTGCTTTTAGATTAACTAGAATTATCAAAGAAGTTTCTTCTATAGTTGATGATAAAGTTAAAATGGAAAGAAGAATATTAGAAAAGTTTTCAGAAAAAGATGAAAATGGAACAATTGTTCAACCTAAAGATGAACAAGGAAATATTATTCCTGGTTCTGTTAATATAACAAATATGGATGATTTTTCAAGAGAGATGTCAGATCTAATGGAAATTGAAAATGAAGTTCCTTATGATAAGATAAACTTTGATGACTTAAATTTACAAACTGCTAAAGTTAAGGATTTGATTAAATTAGAATTTTTATTTAATTAATTATGCCTCTACCACACTTTACTCAAGGCAGTTATCAAATTTCAAATTCTATTCAAAGAAAAAATAGAAGAAAGAAATCAATTGAAAAGATATTCTCTAAAAAGTCTGATAAGTAATTATCAGACTTTTTTGTTAATAGTTGGACTTCGATTTTTAATATATACAAAAAAAGATTAAGACTAATGCCAGCTACATATAGTATAAGTGTTGGATTGCCAACTGAAGCCCTTAGAAAGCAAGACATTAATAGTGTCTTATTGGATATACCTGATAATACACAAAAATTAATATCACCAAAAGATGTTAGAGATGCCTTTTTATCAACTTGGGCAAATGCTGCTTTTAAACAAACTATAGGTTTGTCTTCTTTAGAGTATATTGGTATTGACTCTGGTAATCCAGAAAATAGAGATATAAAACAAAAGATATTTATTGGTAAAAGAAATTATACAGGCGTTAATATAATGAATAATGCTTTACTTTCTTATACAAACCCTACTGATATTTATTTCTTTAACACAAAACCAGATACAGTAACTCAAAGTCAAACAAGAATTGCTATTTTAGCTGGAACTAATTCAAGTTTATACACAACTGCTCCTTACATACAAGCTGAATCCAATTCAACGGGAACTGCAATAAATTTAGATATTGTTAATCCATCTATTTATAGTGGTCCAATAAATATTTATAGTAATACCGGTAGAGTTGCTATAAATGGTATAGTTTTTCCGACAGCGGCTGAAACATCAGCGTCTGCTTCAAATGGTAGAATACTAAAGTATTCAGGAACTTGGCCGAATGGTTCTTTAAGATGGGATGATCCAACAATATCGATTTCAAGTATTGGAGTTCCTGGAACTCCTACTAATATTTATGGTAGTCCAAGTAATGTTAATGGTTATTCATTAGAATTTGTCGATCCTACATTGACTACTCAAACTATTGGAGGTATTCAAGCTGGAAGTTCATTTCCTTCTTTTGGATTTAATGGTATTTATGGTAATCAAAACTGGCCAATGGTTGAAGTTATAAGAAGTCTTTTATACCCATATTCTCCCCCAGGTCTTACAATACAATTGTCTAATTTATCTACTGGTGATAATTATGCTGAGATAGGAGTTACATCATCTATTAGTTTTACATACTCAATAACAAAGTATTCCGAAAATATTGATACTTATCAGATATATGGACCATCTAATACATCACCTTATACGGTTGGTGCTGTTGGCACATACTCTGGTTTGTCTTTCTCAAGTGCCCTACCAGGTGATCAAACTATTGTTACTTTTACTTACAGTGTTAAAAGAGATTATGTTTCTACACCTGTAACAAATGATTATGCAATACAAGCATCTGATTCATTAGACTCACTGGGTTATACATTAATCAATCATTTTGCTACGGCTTCTTTGACATTTTTAAGTCCGTTTTTTACAATATTTAGTTCTTCTATAAGTTTTTCTATGGTTGGTAGTGCTCTTTTTGATTCTCTTAATAGAAGTATTAGAACTAGAACACTTATGTCTATTGGTGATAAACATATTACACCATATCCTGGAAACTCTCAATCAGTATCATTTAATTGTGTTGGTTCGGGATATTTATACTTTTTAGTTCCTTACTCAATTGGTTATAACTATGGTATACTATCTATGATAAAAGATCCTAATGGATATATTGTATATGATTCAGCTTACCCATTGACTAGTTCTTTTACTTATTCTAATTCAGTGGCACCGTTACTAAGTACCACCTATGTCAATTATGGGAATTATAGAGTTTATAGAACAATTGGAACCTGTAGTTATAGTGGTAGTGGAAATTTTGAATTTATTTTTTAATATATGGCAGCAACATTTAGTGTAAATATAGGACTACCGACAGAGGCAACCACTTATAATTTAATTGGTGCTACCGCTGTTGATTTAAGTCAGGTTTTAAAGGTTTTAGAGGATAATACCACTAAACAAATTAATCCTAAAGATTTAAGAGATGTTTTTTTAACGACTGCTGCCAATTCTATATTCACTCAAACAAAAGTTTTGAATGATTCTTATATCGGAATTGATACATCTGATCCATTAGATGGTGATTTGAAAAATAAAATTTACTTTGGTAAAAGATCTTTTTCGGGAACATATTCATCATATTCACCTTATCAAGATATAATGTCAACATCTTTGTTGAATAGTGATGTTGATATATTTTTATACAACACTAAAAGAGATACTATTTCCAACGGAAGGACAAGAGTTTCTATTTTATCAGGAACAAAATCTTCTTTATATAGTGTCGCTCCTTATTTACAAGTACAGACTATAGCATCTACAAGTTCATTATCATTTGATATAGTTAATCCAAGTAATACGGGTGGTAATATAAATTTGACTAGTGATTATGGTTCAGTTTCTGTTAATAATATAGTTTTTCCAACTATATCGGACTCGGCTGGTTTGACAGGAGCCTCTGATGGGAGAATATTGGTTTGGAATAATGGTAACTATGTTTGGGATAACATAACATTACCTAGTATGAGTAGTATTGGTGTTACTGGTTCACCTATAAATATAAATGGTGGTCCTATTAATGTTAATGGATATCCAATTGAATTTACAGATAGTAGACCTTGTTTAGTTTCTATTGGTGATATACAAATGGGTGAAACTTTTAGTTTTGTTGAGATGTCTGAGATGTTAAGAAGAATAGTTTATTCTTACTTACCACCAATATGTTCAGTATCTGTTTTACCACCATATTCTTCAGGATATGTTGAAGTTGGTACCTCACCATTGGTTAAATTAAATTATACAATAACAAAAAGAACTTACCCAACAAATATAACATCATTATCAAATATGGTTCCAAGTTCGTATCCTCCTATATCAACTGCTGGAACAAATGTCATATCTGGAACAGCATCTGGTATAGTTATATCACCAGTTTCTAATACAACTACTTACTTTGCTACTACCGTTGGAGATGGAACTCAATCAAATACATCAACTGCTAGTATTAGTGGAATATATCCATATTTTTATGGATTTAGTTCACTTTCTACTATGAATACAGCTGGTCTTTCTGGTCTTACTAAATTAGTTGAACCTTTAGGAGATAAGACTATTGATATAACTGGTAGTGGTAATTTATATTTTATTTATGATAGTACTTATCCAAATTTAGACCAAGTTATAGACAATAGTTCAGCAACTATAGGAGGATCTTTTTCAACACCGACTTTAACAATACTATCATCACCAAGTGGTCTTTGGGCTTCAAAACAATTCAAAGTTTATAAATGGTCGGGTATACCACAAGTTGGTCCACCATCTGTAAATTATCAATTCAAGTATTAAAAATTTTATATATATGATATGTCAATACAAATAATAACAGGATTCACCGTAAATAATTCAACTCCGTTGGATAATAGAATAGTCGCATCTGGTGCTGCCGCTAGAAATTCAATACCATATAAATATGTTGGTCTAAGAGTTTTTGATACATCTGATAATAGATCATACTATTATAATGGTACTACCTTCAGTGCTGAAATAACTGACCAAGTTAATGGTGCAGCTGGATATGTTCCTGTATTTACATCTCAAAATTATATAGGAAATAGTGGAGTTTTTCAAGTTAACTCAGGTACTGAAAGAAGAATTGGTATAAGCACTACTAATCCAACAGGTGTTTATACATATATGCAATTTGGTGGTATGGGTACTGGTGAAGATCCTAATTATTATTCAGGACAATCACTTCCACTGACTATACATAAAGGTGGAACAACCGTTATTGGTTCTAATTGGTATTATAATGGAGGTACTCCTGGACATGCTTATTTTAACTCATCTAAGGGTTCTTCATTGATTAACTTTGGTAATGACCAAGGAGATTTTTCTATATCAAATAGACCAGGTGGTCCAACAGCACCTGTTCAAACTGTTTATTTTTCAAATAATAATAAGGTTGGAATTGGATCAAATTGGAATTCTAGTGTTTTACCAGCAGAGGCTTTAGATGTTACTGGTAGAATTAAGGTTTCTAATGGTATTACAAGTCCTACAACTATGACACTTTTACTTGGTAGTTCAACTAGAATGACTATTTCTACCAGTGTGGGTACGGATATAACTTACTTTTCTCCAACTAATACTAAAAAAGTTATGTGGGGTTTGTATGATAGTGGATATTTTCAACTGAATTGTCAGAATTTACCAAGTTTTAGTCCTTCTAATACCGTTTTTGATATTAATGGATTTAAAGATGTGAATGTTTCTGGAACTTTTTCTTCCTATTATACGATTATAAGTAATAATGTGACTGGTCCTAATAGAGGATTGATGTTGAGTGATTCAGGAACTGGAGCTAGTGAAGGTTTATTTATAGACTGGAAGTCAGCTTCTAATGGATCCTTTGCTGGTATAGTTGGTATTTCTGCTGCTAGTGGCGCTGGTGGTGACTTGGGCTTTTTTACTACAAATGTTAATACAGGAACTGATGGAAGTACCTCAACCAGATCTCGTAGAATGACTATTACAAGTACTGGTAATGTTGGTATTGGAATAACTTCTCCTACTAGTCCATTAAGCGTCAATGGTGAAATTTCAGCTACTCAAATTTCCTCTAGTAAAAATATAAGAGCTAAAAGTAATTCTTATATTGTTGAAGACTTTTTTCAAATTTATATAAGTGTAAGCGGAATCTCAGCTATTTTTCCAACTTTTGATACATTCACACCAGGTTTAAGTAATGCTATTTTTTATGTAGAGTGTGAATTTTTCACACGACTGGCAACTACCACCATGGTTCCAACTCAGTATTATAGTTTTAATTCATTTAGAGCTCTTTATAAAACAACAAGTGGTGCTTTTTCATTGTTAGCTAGTGAGGATATTGCTGGTAATACCCCTGTTCCAATGTCTCCTCTTAACAACAATACTGGTACTATGGGAGGTGTTGTGATTAACCCAGGTGTTATTGACCTAAGTACAGTAGGTTCTTTGGAATTTAAACAAAGTATTTCAAACAATACTGCAACTAATTTAACATTAACTGCTACTTGTAAGTATAAAATTACTGTAGTTCATTAATGAATTTATATAAAAATCCTAATCTAAGAATATCAAAATCGATAAAACACGGTTGGGGAGTTTTTATTGATTGTGATATTAAAAAGGATGATCTAATAGAGGAATGTAATTACATAGTTGCGTCTCAAAAAGGAATATTACTAGATGGTAGAATATGTAATTATCTATTTGATAGAATAGTTACTATAGATGATGAAGATGAATTAACTTTTGTTTTACCGGTTGGTTATTGTGTTAGTATAAATTCTAATATTGATAAAAATGTTTATTTTGAATGGGATAATGATCTTGAAATTATAAGAATAAAAGCTGATAGAGATATTATAAAAGGAGAAGAGTTATATATGAGTTATGGGTATAACTAATCTTCAATTTTCTCAAACCACCAGTTAAAGTAAACATAATTATCACCAACTAAGTTGTAATAATCTGATTCGTGTTTAATGATAATTTTATCACTATGTGATCTTATTAACTCGATTTCGATTCCTTTATCCATTTTAAGTTGTTTACCAGTTTCAGTAGAGTAACAAATGATTTCATCATTTAATAATCTGTATATTCCTGGCTCTGGTTTTAACCAAGTTTTAATAGTCTTAACTACTAATCCTTTTATTTTAATAACCCATTCTTTACTTTGATAAAGATCATGATCTTTGAATACTTCTGATGTTAATTCTGGATTTGCGTTCATTACATTTTCAATAACTCCCCAGTATTCATAATCATCAATTTTGAACGTGATATAAGCATCATAGTAAATTTCATTCTTAACAATTCTTAGAATTTTAATACTTTGAATATCTTGATGTTCTAATGCTAACCTACTTCTAAGATTTTTATAAGCACTTGTGCCACTAAGATTATAAAGAATGTCATTAATTCTACCCATCGCTTGTCTAATAGCATCTGAGTGTTTATCAAAGGCATTTGTTGATAATGAAGGATCATCTACACCTCCAACCGTTTGAGCCGCTGAATCAGGGTTCATTCTTTGCATGTTAAATTCTGTGAATTCTAATATAAGCTTATTCTTACGTTTCATAATTAATATATATATTAAAATATTAAACTATTAATATGAAAATTAGAAGATTCAATGAAGATGAACAAGTAGATATTTCATCAGAAAGAGTAGCAGAAATTATTGAGGAGTTAAAAGACTTTGCTTCTATCATGGATGATAAATCAAAATCAGTAGAATCATTATTAAATGAATTAAATAATTACAAAAGTGATTCTAAAAAAGGAAATGACCAGATAGATGATTCAATTGCTGCGCTTCAAGTTATCAAAAAAGATGTTGATGATTCTAAAGATAAGATTGATACCGTTGTTAATAATCTAATGGATTATAATGATACTGGTAGAAAGTATATGTACACAGAAAACAAGTAATTAATTTTATTGTATAATATTTATGTCAATTTGGGAGAATCAAACAAAAGAGTTTCAAGAGTCTATAACGGATTCAATTCATAGATGGTCTAGAAAAGAAAGATCTGAAAAGAGAAAACAAAAAATCAAAAGATTATATGATAAAAGCTAAAGATGATTTTAATGTCGTATTAGGTGGACCTGGTAGTAGATTAAATGATTATTCTTTTCTCTTTCCAGATCTTAGGGCTAAGAAAAGAAAAGATAAAATTAAAAAAATATTTGATGGAGATAGGAAAGAAAAGTAATTTAGAACAAGGTTATGTCTGGGCTCCCTATATTCCAATTAATACTACCTCTGTTATATCTGGATATACTTCTAAGAATACAATTAGAAAAAGAAAGATTAGTAAGATATTTAATTTGGGTTTAGATGTTAAAGATGAATTCTCACCAAGTAAATCAATTATGAGTAGATACTCAACAAAGACTATAAATAGTAAATATTACGGAACTATAGAAATAAAAAACCCACTTTAATAAGTGGGTTTTTAGTTATTCTCCTGATAGATAATCATTTAATTGAAGAAAGATATCATGTGGTTTATTTTCTCCATCCTCAAGAATAAATAAGTCTGATGACTCATCATATTTCACAATTGGATTATCCTCCATAAGATCATTCCAACATTCAATTACATCTGATACATTTGGATTTGGACCTATGTCTTGAATTAAAATTTCAAATTCATTTGGAACCTCAAAGGTTTTTTCTAAGTTTTCATTAAATCTTTTCAAGTGATTAAGACCTTCTGCTAAAAACTTTTCACCATCTAAATTCTTGTTAGAAGGCTTATTAGGTTTTCTTGTATTGATTGTAGGATTGGCTAAGAATTTCTCACCATCTAATTTTTTATTTGATGGTTTAGTTACCTTCATTGAAACTTCAGGATCGCTTAGAGATTTATCGGCATCTAATTTCTTTTTTGATGATGGTTTACTATGATCTTGTTTTTTTATATCCTTAGAAAGCTTCTGAGCTTTATCATTAATAGGATGTTTTTTAATGTGTTTCATATTAGAATTTTTTTAATTTATCTTTAATTATATTACAAATGTCTTTTGCTTTTTTACCATCTTCTGCAAGAAATTTAGCAGTACTTAATACTGATTGTGCAAATTTCTCATCTTCACCAAGATTTATAACCTCATCACATTGTGTGAAATAAATCTCATAATTATTATCAAAAGGAGATTTCACTAAACTAATCTCAATTCCATTAACCTCTATCTTATTAGGCGAGCTAAATGATTCAAATGTCTTTAAATTTTTCATATTATTTATTGTAAGTTAATTTGTAGATAGTTCTATATAACAAGGCTATTACCTCGTCTACTAAATTATGTATATGTGTGTCTTCCTCTTTAATACATGTTCTTTCTGATTTAACAAACTCAACAACTTCTTTGAAATAATCTAATCTGTCTTTAGATCTTGTTTCATCTGTTGCAATTTGATCATATCCTTCGATAATTCCATATTGACCTTGATAAACTTCAACAATTTCATCAATGTGTTCGATTATACCACCATAGTAAGCTTCCAATGCTAAGTGAGCTGCGTGTGAACCCATATCACCTTTAACCGTCCAGTGATAAACTTGTGCCATTTCTCTAGATTCTAATAATTTAGAGATGAATTTAGAAACATCACCTGATTCTTTGGATTCAACTTTTTCTTCTTCTTTCTCTTCCTTTTCTTCTTCTTTTTCTGGTTGGTCTTTTTTACCTGACATAAGAGCTAAAAGTTCTTCTTTTGACATATCTTCGTAGTTTGAAGGTAGATTTGATTCACCTTCAGCTTCGTTGATTTTTTTAACTTTTACTTTTTTAATATCTGAAAATCTTTTCATTTTAATATTTTATTTTTATGTAGTATATATTATTTTATTGAATCTAAAAACTTATCATAATCAAATTTTATATCTTCTCTTTTAAATTGAGAAATCATATCTTTTGCTATTTCCATTCTATTTTCTTTATCTTTTACTTTATTGAGTATATCTATAATACCAGAAACCATTTGATAATCATTACCTTTTACTTCTGATTTTATCTCCGACTTTGATTCTGTTACTACTCTTTCATCTGTCTCATCGATTAAATCAATTGTATAGTTAGAACCGTATTCAATAGATGCCAATATAGAGTCTGACATATATCCAGCTTCTCCTTCATTCTCAGCAGGTATAATTAATTCAACTTGTGCTGTTACTTTATAGAATCTTTCACTTTCTACCTCTTCTAATATTTTAGTAAATTTTTTCATTTCTCATTATACATTTTTATAGACTATTTAAAATTAATAATCCTCATAGTCTATATATTAAAACTATGAGGATGATTTATAACTATTTTTATTTATTTGTCTAAAATACTTGAAACTTGTTTTTCTCTAAGAGATTGAACATCAATATCCGTTTCAACAGCCTCGTAAAAACTAATAGAAACCATTTTAATATATTGGTTAGCTTCTTCTTCATTAGCCATTGGATGTAGTTTATTCTCAAATGAATCCCATCTATTTTTAGATTCTGGTTTACCATACTTGGTATTTAGAGATTCGTTGAATTTATCATATTCATCAATTTCTACATTAAGAATATCTTCCATATCATATGAGTATTCTGATATTGAACAATTTTTTAATTCTTGAATATTTAATTTATTTACTTTTAATTGAGCATCTTCTTTAGAAAATACAATTAGATTTGGTGTACCACCATCTGATTCATTGTAGATGTTATCATCATACTCAAATCCTTTTTTTAAAATAACATACGCTTTTTTCATACTACTTAATTTCTATATTTTTTAACCACTTATTAACTTGTTTTTCTGACATATCACATATTTGTTTTTTAGTGAATCTCATAGATGACATAATATCAAATACCATTATTAAACAATCGGTTGATTCCAATAGAATATTATAGTTTATTCTACCTTCATCTTCGGTTGTTTTTTTATATCCTTTTAATTTTAAAATCTCGGCTGATAACTCACCATATTCTTCTCCTAGTTTTAGACCCTTTTCTATTAATCCGTTTTTCTCATATTTAGATGCGTTTTCAACTAAATCGTAAACATAATCAATTATTGGCTCAATAACTACATCTTCTAAGTTTGGTTTACCTCTTCTTTCAAAGTCCTCTATTAGAATAGATAGAATTTCAATATCATTGGATTCTTCTTTTGTTAATTCATTATGAGATACAGACTCTAGGTATTTTTTAGCTTGTTTGTAATCATAATAACTTTTTATTGGTTTTAATGTCATTTTTGAAGATTAGAAATTAATATATAATAATGTAAAAATTATAAACTTATATATGAGAATTATCAAAAAGTTTGAGAGTTTTGTTAGTGAGGAATTGGTAATGGGTGCAAATCCAGCACCGACTACAACTCCAGCACCGACTACAACTCCTACTCCAACGAGACCGAGACCAAGTAGACCAGGTATAACACCAACTGAAGTTCCATCTGAACAAGATGCTCCTTTAGCGTCAGCTGAAAAAGTAATTGATAGATTTAGTTCTGTTTATACTGATGCTTCAAAAGAAGATAAAAAAGAAATAGACTCCTATTTCGAACAAAAATAATTTTAACTATGAAAAATTTTGAAAAATTTATAAAAGAAGAAGTTGATTTGAGAGGAAATAAGGGAGTCCCTACTGATTTCATGCGTAAATCTGATGAAGAAGCTGCAAGAAATTTAGGTATCAGACCTGATGATGAGTCTCAAATGAGAAATCTTTGGCCATCTTTTGAAGGTGCTATGAGACAATCTCAACAAATTTTATCAACAGGTCCTAATGGACAAAGATTATCACAACAAGAAGTACAAGAAAGAATCACTAAATTAGAAAAGTTAGCTGAAAAAGTAGTAAGAGATCAATTTGGTGATATTTTAGATTCATCTATTAAACCAATTGAATTAGATATTAAATTAGTACCAATGGGTTCTGTTAATAGAGAAATTGGAGATATTAATGAGGTTCCTCAACAAGCTAAACAACCTACTGAAAAAGACCAGGAAGAACAGGATAAGAGAGACGAAGAACAAGATGAGGAAGAAAAAGAAGAATGTGAAACATGTGCTCCAGGTGAACAAGAAGAACAAGAAGAACAAGAAGAACAAGAAGAAGTTCCTGGAACTGATTTAGTTGATGCGGTTGAAAAGAAAAAGATTCTTAATATGATTACTCAGGCCGCTGGTAAATCTACAAAAGATATTATTAGAGCTTCTGATATTGTTGATGAAGGTTTACAACAAATTTTCGGTGACGGTTATAGAACAATATTAAACTTATGGGTTCAAATGTCAGATATCGCTGATAAAATGGACTGGGTTATTCCAATTGATAGAAAAGCTAGTATGATGAGAAATCAACCAGGTGGTATGGCTGGAGCTGTTCAAGTTAAATGGGAAAGTTTATCAGGTAACTTTTATAATATGAATCTTCTTTTAGAAAAAGAAGCTACTAAAATAGTTATTAAATCTGCTGGTGTTGATTTCCCAATGTTGATTCACGAGACAATTAAAGGTATATTCCTTTTCTTACAATCTGGTGCTATCAAGAAAGATAAGAAAACTGCAGAAATAGTTAAAAAAGCTACTTCATCTTTTATGGATGAAGCTCAAGACTTTAGATATGGGCCACCAGCTTTACAAATGTTATTAACTTTTGTTAATAAATTTTCTGAATCTAATAATTATAAAAGATTAGAAACAAGAGTATTTACAATGTTAGCTGTTGATAAAGAAAGAGCTCAAGAAGAGGTTAAAAATGCTTCCGAAGAACATAAACAATTTTTGAAAAAGAAAGCAGATATTGCTAGAACAGATAAACAATTCTTAGATATTATGAAAAGTATGTTCTCTGTATTTGATAGTGTTGAAAGAGGTGGTAAAATTGAATTTGTTATCAATGAACAAAAATTTAATTCATCTTTAGCTAAAACAGAAATCAAAAAGATAGTTGACTATATCGTTGAAGATATCGAAGACTATAATAGAGAGATTGCTGAATGGGAACAAGAAGAAAAGGAAAGACAAGAAGAAGAAAAATATCGTCAGGAAGAAGAAAAATATCGTCAAGAAGAGGAAGAAGATGGTACTATGGAGCCAGGTAAAGAAGAAGAAGAATCTGACATTGATAAATTAGTTAAACAAAGTTTATATGGTGGATCTGAAGAAACCGAGGGTGAAGTAGATTATGCTGATTTAACTCCAAGAGAATTACAAGAGTTAATTGATGCTGCTTTAGATGAAGGTGACTATAAAAAAGTTCAAATGTTAGCTCAATATATGAAAGAAGGTAAAGAAATTTATCTAAAAGAATTAGAAAGAATTAATGAGGGCCATAGCTTTCATACAAGAATAAAATAATAACTAAAATGAAACTATTTAAATATAATCAATTTTTAGGTGAGAAACCATTAAACGAAAATCTTGATAAGGCTAAAAAATTCTTGAAAGATACTTATTTGTTAACTACTGCTGCTACTAACCTTGGATTTGTTGAAGGTGAGTTAAAAGCTCAGTTGGATCATAAAGAAAAAAGATGTTTGACTTTAGGTGACTTTACTCCAGAACAACAAAGTGAGATCAAATTAAAGTTAAGAGAACTTAGACTAAAAGATGAAGAAGTAAGAAATATTGAGAGAAATCCAGACTTCTTAAAGATTAGAGAGTATTTAGGTCAAAAACACATAGGGTGGACTTATCCATTTACTTATTTCTTTTTTGTTGAGATGGTTTCAATGGAAGAGTTATTTACAAGAGTAGAGAAAATTGAAGTTGATGGTAAAGAAATTGAAGCACCTAATAACATTCTATCTAAACTTGTTGAATATTCTGGATTACTTGATAGACTTCCTAAAAAGTTTGATGCTAATTTTATCGATCCAAATATTCCAAATAATGCAGAGGCACTTATTGATGGATTAGATAGTTTAGAGGATTATAAAAAAATTAAAAAAGTAATTGATAAATTAACTCCGGTGTTGAAAAAAGATTATATGGATTCACCAGAAGTTATTAAAGACCAATTTGCTGAAGTTTGTAGAGGATTCGATCAATTAGGTGGTAAAGATGAAGTTAAAAAAGAAAGACTATGGAAATCATTCTTTGGAGAGGTTAGAATAATTGATGCTGACCAAGTTATTCATGGTAAAGCTTATAAGAAAGGTGATAAAAGATATTTTGGACCTCTTTTCAGATATAAAAATATTAGAGAGTTTATCAAAGCGGCTCAGAACTACTTGAAATCATCAGAAAATGATTCAATTATAGCTTTTTATGATAAGATTAATGCTTGTAATGAGAAGTATGGTTACTTAGGTTCTGATACCGTATTTGAAGATAATGGTATCTTAATTATTGAAGTTAAGTCTTTTCAAGCTAATCAGATGTTAAATGGTCATACACGACATTGTATTAAAGATTATTCTTCTCAGTGGGAAAACTATGTTGGTAACCATAATAACAAACAATATTATATTTATAACTTTAATATTCCTCAATATGATAACTTATCTACTATTGGTATTACTATTCAACCAGGTCAGTCAATAAGAGCGGCTCATGCTAAAGACGACGCTAATATTCTTAGTTCAGTTAAAAACCTTCTTAAAAAATGGGAAGGTGAATATGATATTAAGGAAGATCTTTTTGCTCAACTTAAACCAATGACTCAAGAAGAAATCACTAGAAGAGAAAGAGCAAAAGTTGCTGAAAGAGAAATAGTTAAGAAAGGATTATCAATTGAAAAGATTAAACAATATGTTAAAGAAGATGGTGCTAATATCAATAAAGATAATTGTGTAGCTCTTTTACATGCTGTTGAAGAAAACAATCACGAGAAAGCTAAAGTTATTTTAGAATTAGGTGGTTCTCCAAACTTAAGAAGTAAAGCAGACGCTATTGTTAATAAAGCTCAAGACTTAGATATGATTAAATTATTGGTATCTAATGGTTCTGAATTAACAGGAGAAGTATTTAATAATATTTGTAATGATGTTAATGCTGTTGAATATTGTTTGAAACAAGGATTAAATCCTAACTTTGACAACTCACTTCCAATAAGAAGATGTTGTAGAGGTGGTTGGAAAAATATTGATGATATTGGAGAAGGATACTTAGATGTATTCCAATTACTTGTTAAGTATGGTGCTAAATTAGCAGATGATTCTGGTAGAAACATGCCAGTTAAATGGGCAGCAGAGTATGGTAGATTAGATTTCATTGATATAATGATAGAAAAAGGTGTTAGAGGTGGATTCAAAGCAGCTTTAACTTGGTTAAGTCATAGTAGAAAAACATCACCTGAAATTAAAAAGAAAACAATTGAATATCTTGAAGATAAGATTAAACAATATGAAAGTTAAATTAAAAAACCCACCTAATTAAGTGGGTTTTGTTTTTCTAATACTTTATAGATTAAGTAAGCGTCATTAACATCTTCATATGGTTTGGGTATAACCGAAATAGATAAAACATCTGATTTTGATAACTTACAATGTTTTGCCCAAAAATCATTTAAATCATTATTATCAATAATAGACTTGAACATCTCTGGTTTTTTAAAGTTTCCACCAGAAACACCAATTGAATTCCTCCAAATAAATTCTTGTCTTGGTTTCTTTCCTCCAATCTCTTTAATAATAGGTGGGTAAGTTAGTTTACAAGACTCTAATTTAAGTGTTGATGGAGAAAGAACCGTAATATCTTCTGATATCTCATCAAATAGCTTCTTTCTTAAAAGAGTTGAGAATGTAACTAAGTCAATAATATCACCAGCAGTTGATGAGAATGAATAACCTTCGATTCCGATCTTAGTTGGTTTAGTTGAATCTATATTATCTAAAATGTCTTTTATGATATCATCAGTGATTTTATCATAATCTTTTAACTTTGTAAGTTCTCCTTCTGAGTAATCTTCAAATTCTCTATATTCAATAAACTTATAAGTTACAAACTCTTCAGCTAATTTGAACCATTTTTTGATACCTGTTTTACCAAAAGCAGATGACTCTCTAC
>Ga0114974_10000115_pt1 | contig 66723 bp, 77 predicted proteins | sample S_130206_EF_Meta_FD_87318 | JGI IMG/M metagenome (GOLD analysis project Ga0114974, IMG submission 87318) | Freshwater microbial communities from Lake Simoncouche, Canada to study carbon cycling - S_130206_EF_MetaG | ecosystem: Environmental > Aquatic > Freshwater > Lake | place: Lake...
AGCAATAAACGAAAGTAGTTGGGTAAGGCTTATCGATGTTACTATAACAGAAGGTGAAGCTCTTATACTTAACACCGGTACTGAAGAACAGATAGCTGCATTAGAGGAAGATATTAAACTTCGCAGCACTCCTATCAATATTGTTGGAGAGGAATTAGCTGATTTATTAGCTATCTATAATGAGTACAAACCTACACTAAAAGAAGGTGATGTATACAGTCTAACCTCATTTGGAATTGCTATGTCCGCAGAAAAAAGAATGGGGGCTTACAACTATGTGCTTAATGGAAATATTGTAAACATAATACTTAATTAAGATGGCAGTAGATATAAACATAACAGGTTCGTATAAAGTAAATGGAGTTCCTATAACTACTGGAGGTGTCACATCAGTAACAGGAACTTCTCCTGTCGTGTCTTCAGGAGGAACAACACCTGCTATAAGTATGCCTGCTGCTACAACATCGGTCAATGGCTATTTGACTTCAACGGATTGGACAACTTTCAATAATAAACAAAATGCGTTAGGCTTTACTGCCGTTCCAACAACAAGAACGATAAGCACAACAGCACCTCTTAGCGGTGGCGGTGACTTGTCAGCAAATAGAACGCTATCTATTGCACAAGCTACTACTTCGGTAAATGGTTATTTGACTTCAACCGACTGGAATACTTTCAATAATAAACAAAATACATTATCTTTGACCACAACTGGAACAAGTGGACCTGCTACTTTGGTAGGTGCTACCTTGAACATTCCTCAATACAGCGGTGGTGGGGGTGGTGTTTCAGCAGGTGACGCAATAGCATACGCAATAGCTTTAGGATAAAAAAATGGCAAAAATATTAATAGGACAAGACTACGGGAGCTACACTTTTGATAAGGTGGCTAAAACCGTTACTATAAATTTACCATACGGTAATGTAAAACTAGAAGGTTTGTTATTGATAACAGATACTACTAACAATACAATTATCTACCAGTTTAGTGACGCTACAAAAGGAGCTACGTTATCGGGTAATGTGTTTACTTTAACGTACAATACAAACACAGCCTCTTTTGCTAATACAGATAAGTTGCAAATCTTTTATTATGATGAGCAGTTTATATCTCAGCAGATGAATGACATGGCTGTATCACTATCTCAAATATTAAAGTCATTACAAAGACCGAATTATCTTGAAACTGGTCTTTACTCTAGGACTAAAGGTTATGGGGGATACTTAGACACAATAAATACAGTAGCCTCGGTAACCAATTTATTAAGTATGGGAACAACAACTAGAGTTTTAGAAGATCAAGTTAACCCACCTAGATCAACAGCATGGCAATTATCAGTAAGAAATAGAATAAGTTAAAAAATATGGCAACTACATTAAATTTTAAACCAATACTGGATAAACCTGAGTGGAGACCAGTCGCAACACCACAAGCAGGATTAACACCTAGTGGAACAGGTCAGTCTCCTGTCCCAAATTCAGCAGGTCATATGGTATCAGATTATAGAAGTAATAATTATAATACTCCTAAATTATGGTATATGGGAGTAAACTCCCAAACACATTTTGAATATAATTCGGTTACAGACGCTTGGTGTGCTATTTATAACGGAAGTTGGAGTACAGGGGGATCTTATGGTGCAGGTATTTCAGCTGGACTTGCTCCATCACAAGGACCAAGAGGAGGGATTCTTGCTGGTAGTACAACATCTATATTAAATTTAGACACCACCTATTACGCTCCTGTTGCGGCTACATGGACAAGAGTAAGTAGTACTAATACAATAACTACAACAAGACCTCATAATTTTTATACAGGGCAAAGAGTATTTATATCAGCGTCTAGTGATCTTACGGCAGTTCCGTTAAGCACTTCAGCTGGTTTTACAATAACAGTTACTACTTCAACTCAATTTACTTATACTGGAACAGGTGCAGGAGGTTTATCAGGAACACTTACAATCGGATTACCTATTCTTGCAGATCAATGGGCTGATAGAGGTGATGGTTTAGGGTTTATGATTAGAGTAATTGGGTTAGCTTCAGGTAAAATAGAAGAAAGAAGAATAGTTAGTAATACAGGCTATGCAACACCTGTTTCTTTATATGTTACCGCCCCTACAATTTACTTAGATCAACCCCTATCTTTTACACCAGCAGCAGGAGATAGATTTGAGTTGTTATCAGGAACACTTTATGTAGCAGGAACAGGAACTGCTGTTACTGGACAATGGAAAAGTTATGACGTGACTCAGTTAAATAATGCTGATAATATATTTGCTTTAAGTGGAAATAGAACTGTTACAAATTTATCTGTAGGAACTTCGGCACAAGGTGCTATGATAGTTTTTGATGAGCAACACGTTTCTGCTGATAGAATACCTGGAGAAGGTTTTATAGTAGGGGCAAGCACATATGATACTGCTACTCTTTCTGGGACTAATTATATTAACACTAAAAAATGTTTACTAGCCACAGCAATTGCAGCAGGAACAATTACAGGGCAAGCCTCTAGTGGTGATGCAATAGTAGTAGCAAATGAATATAGAAACTTCCAAATTAGAATTGTAGAGGATACTGTTAACACAACAGCTGTTGGTCAAAGAAGAAGAATATCTTCACATACAGCAGGACCATCTGCGGTGTATACATTATCAGCCAACTGGACTGTAACTCCTAGTGCAAACTGTAAGTTTGTTATTGAAAACTGGACGGATAATATTTTAATTGCAGGGGGTGCTACATCAGCTATGTTTACATATAAAACTTCTGACTTATGTGCAGACACTTCTCAAACTATTGACACTTGGAGTACAACTCAATTCACAAGTACCAATGGTCCAACACATTACGGCTTTTTTATTCATTGTTTTGGAGCTAAAAGAGGTAACTCCGCTAATTCATCTGTTAGAAATAGTTTTATTTTTGCTATTGTGAGTGGTGCTTCATGGACTTTTGATATTGCTGGAGGTACTAATGGGCTTTGGAGTATAGCAACAGCGCAAAGAAGTATTTCAGGTTATATTCAAAATTCAAGCAGTTCGCTTGTAAACGCTTACGCATACGATCCATTTAGTCAAGAAGGAGATGCTATTTATATGTTTAGCTCAGGTATTTTCTCCCTTCAAAATAGTCATCAAATATTTAAAATAAATTTGATAAGAGGAATTATTAGTGGATATACACCTATTAAAGCACCATATGGTTATGTACAAAGCGGAGCCTGGACTTCACAAAATACTTCACCAGCAAATAAAATGGGAACTATTTGTTATCAAGATGGAACTACAAGAATAACAGCTATTTATTGCCCAGCTTTTGGAAGAAGCACAAATCCTTATCAAAGTGAATTTTTTGAATTATTAATATCAGTATAAGATGTATAAAGTATCACTAACAAACAAAACTTTCGTGGACGGTAACCAATTAGTGGTTACTGTTCAAAACCTAACTAAATACTTTGAATCATCTATAGATGCAAATAAGTATTCAATGTATCTTATTGAGGCAAAAAATATCCAAAACTTTATGCCTGACGTGGAATATTTTGAGCTAACACAGGACTTAGATGTTTCTGAGTTGAAGAAACAAGATGCTCTTAATAAGCTATCACCTGAGGAAAAAATACTCTTGGGATTATAAAATCAAAATAACTAAATAAACATGAAGGACATTGTAATTACTCAAGAACAAATGAAGCAGTTGGATGCTTTTATTCAAGAAATGCCTACGAAATTTGGATTGCCAATATTGAACTTTCTAAACGATATTGCTCAGAATCAGAACGCAAACGTATCGGTAGTGATTGAGGAAAAATAAATTTATTAACATTTGTAATTACAAAAGATTATTTTGTATATTTGCAATGTTCAATTGTTTCTCATAGATTTATTGATTATTTATTTAGGTTACAGATAAGGGGGAGCAATCCTCCTTATTTGTTTTAAACACAACGCCTATGAAATGCCAAGCCGAGGAGTGTTTTTGTACGGATTTTAACCGCACATTCTGTAAGAACTACAGAGAGGATGCGAAGCCTAAGTCTAAGGGCCTCAAGAGAACTGATTTCAAAAAGAAGTACAAGCCTACTGGAGAGATGGATCTCTTCAAACATCTATGGGAAAGTCGTAAGCATCGTTGTTATATCACAGGAAGAGAATTAAAGTTCTCTCCATCAATCTGCTTCCACATCCTGGGCAAGGGAGCCTTTCCTGCCTATCGGCTCAATCCCTCCAATATAATCTTTGTTAATGCTGAGTACCACACAGATTGGCACACCATGTCAAGAGAGAAACTATTACAAAAGGATAGGAGGTGGGAGTACGTCTTTAAACTATACGAGATGCTCAAGATTGCGTATTACAGCGAAGGTTTATAGTGTGGTTCTTGCATAGCCTAATCTGATTAGAGTCGAAGTGTTTTATCTCTCCAGTCTCCTCCAAGGCCACAACCCACACGGTATTATTTTGCATTCCGTAGTCCATGAGGAATAGGGCAATTCCCTCACCTAACTCCGTCTCTACCCAAAGCACTTGTTGTATTTCATGTATAATCATCGTAACAAATTTAGTGTTATATTTGTTACATGAGAAATTCATTAGCAGGTACTAAAAAAGGCAAGTCAGAGAGTGCTAAATACTTTCAATCGAATCCAAAGGCTAAGGCTAAAAAGGATGAGTACAACAAAGAATATCATTCTACTCCCGAGAGACGTAAGTATCGTTCAGAACTGAACAAGGAGAACCGCAAGGCTGGAACTTACGGAAACAAAGATGGTAAGGATCGTAGCCATACCAAGTCGGGCAAAACTGTTTCCGAAGGTCAGTCAAAAAATAGGGCTAGAAATGGGAAAGGCGGCACTCCACGTTTGAAGTAACCGCCTTCGCTCAACAGTAAAAAAAAAACTTACTCGAGAGGGATGATAGTAACTTCCCAAAACTCTTTACCTCGTGGGACAATTAGTTTATAGAGATGAATCTCATAAACATCCTTGTCATTAAACTCATACTTCTTCTGCATGATGTCCAACACTAACTTAGTGGGGTTATCTACGTCCGATGCTTTGTTAGAAAAGCCATACCGTATATGAAGTGCTACCTTGCCTTGGGGAAACCGTAGCCGGGGCATCATCAACAGGCATGACTTTTCATAATTGTTATAATCGCTTGTCTTAAACCTTCTGCCTTGGAAGGCTTTGTTTATAGACAATGGTTTTATGTTAACCTTTATTGTATTCATCTGTGTTCAAGAAAACATTTATAACCCTCTCTCTCATTTCCTGATCTTCTATAAATGATAACGCTTGAAACAAATGAGGTGTGGTTGTGTTCTCACTTGTAAATTTAATGAATGTTGGGTTAATTGCTTCAATATGTCCTTCATAATTTTCAATAAACGCAACGCTCTCTCCCGAAACAATTCCCCAGGCGTGAAAGTACCCTGCCTTTGAGTTGTTGAATGTTATAACCTGGTACTCTCCGTTCCACATATAACAAGCCCCGTCATCAATTTGGATATCGTTCCAATACCTAACCTTCCGTCTCATTGCCCATTATAAGTAGCACATCCGACTCCATTATATACCCAACCTTTACCCCTTTCTCGTCAAGATATACCGGAGTTTTCTCTCCAAAGCGGATGATGTCTCCAAGTTTTACCTCCTCAATCTCTGGCCCAACCTCAATAACTTTCCCCTCAATAACTTGTGTTCCTATGTGGGACAAGTCTAATAGGGTTGACTTAACGAGGTCTTGTGTGATTGGTAGAAATTTAATTCTGTCTGCTAGTGTTTTCATGTGTGTTAGTTTAAAAGTTTAACTGTAAGTAGAACGCCTCCAACGAAGGAGACTGGTATGCCTACAATGGTAAGTGTCTTCCATGTAGTTTTCTTTGCGTTAAGTGTCCAATAGGAACTCTCCAAATCCTCGTATTCTTTAACTCTCAAGTCGTACTGCATCTGCAAGGACTCGTACTGATTTGACTTAGCCTCGAAGGAGACCTTGTAGCCATCGGCAATTACATCTAGCGTAGACAATTGCTTCTCTAGGTTAGAAATCTTACTCAAGTGAGTATCGTACATGGAGTGGTAGAACCTCTCGGCTGCTGCTAACTTGTTAATGATTTTAATCTCAGCGTCCTTCAGGCAGGTCAAAGTATCCTTTTTTATCAAGATCCTTGAACTCTGTGAGGTTAGTTGAGAGAAGAGTTGATTGCTGACTAGGAGTAGCAAGATCAATATACCTTTTTTCATCTTTGTATTTGGTTTTAGTTTCTTTTGACTTGTTATCTATTACAACCACATCTTTCTTCAAATCTTTTAGAGTCTGCTGAAGTTGATTAATCTCCACCTGTTTGCTGTCAATAATCTTCTGCTGCTCTTCTATTTGTTTACGAAGAATAACGTGAGAATTGTTGTTACCCTCCATTTTCTTGACACTAACAACGTGAATGGTGGCAAATAGGGTTAATATAATTACGGAAAGTGTTAAAAATTTGTGGTGATTTCTCATGACAAATGTGTGTAAATAAAGATAATAATTAATACAGCAAGTGAGATATAAATCTCACCCTTCTGCTGTGGGTTCAGATTCCATCCCTTTCTGAAGTTTCTCTCTGTCTTCCAAAACTTTTTCATCTTTGTATTTTTTAATTAGTTGAACGATGTCGTAGTAAGAAAACCAGGGTAGTGTAGAAATCTCCTCTATTAACTCCTCAGCATCACCCATTGCTCGTAGGTAGTAGTCACCACCCTCAAGGTCGAAGAGGGCGGTGGCTAATACTTTGTATCTCTGCTCGGCAGCTTTAACGAATTGGTTACCTTTCATCTTTACCTCCTTCTCCCAAAAGGGTGGCCCTATTTGGTCGGAGATGTTTACAAATGCATTTGCGTGTAGCATGGATGCAATTATCTGATGCTTTTTGTGTTCGTCTAGAATCATCGGTTGCCTAACTTTTCGATTAAAAATTGTTTGTATTTAACTGCCATTGCAATGGCGTTGTCTAATATTTCTTTTGAATCAGGTTGTAAATGTACAGGAATTATCGCTAACTTGTTCTTCCCATCCATTCTTGGATCGTAAGATATGAACATCCCCTCTTCCTTTCCTGCGACAACCATGTTCATTTGCAACTGCCACCAGTAAGGTTTTCTCTGCTTGAACAGGTCATCCTCGTCAGCAATGAGAAGGTTTTGCACATGATTCTCGAAGTTGTATGGACACTTAATCTCAATCACACCGAAGCGTGAGCAGATACCATCTGGAGAACCTCCTGCGTGGTCTCCGTAGGGGATAAACCCTACCGATTCGACACGAGACTCCATCATCTCGGCATATAGATTACAAGCCTCAGCCTCATGTTCTACACCCCAGTCCGTAGCCGCAGAGTTAGTGGTCTGCTCTACACCAGCCATTTCCTCGGCAACCTTACCCATGATATAAGTCTTGGTAGTCTCGGACAACTCTCCGTTATCTCTCGCTGCTTTAGTTTGAGGTTGAGTCATTAGTTTGTATATCTCTGATGCGGTGAACTTACCCACACGAGCGTTAAACCAAGCCTGTGAGCGTTGGTCAGACGCTTGTGCTTGTTCCTTTAGGATTTCGTTTAATAGATTACTCATTGTCCCCTCCTTTAACTTTCTTACGAGCCTTCTCAATAATCTCCTTCTTCTGCTCAGGATCAATCATTACCGACTCGTCTGATAGAGCAGTCTCAAGTTCTACCACATTAATAGTCTTCTCAAGTAGGCGGTCAATCTGTTCCTCGCTCATCTTCACATACTCAACGGTCTTGTACTCCTCGTTGTCAATAGAGATAGCGGTGTTAACCTTCTCAATCTTATCCAATGCAAATGATGACTTAGGGATAGACTTCCAACCTCTCTTCACAACGGTCTTACGAGCCATCTCTGAGTAGTCAGTAGACCATGGGCCAACATCCTTGCGGCCAGTCTCTGAACGATTCTTGATGGCATCGATTTGCGGCTTCCACATAATCTCGAACAACTTCTCATCGTTGTGTAGTACAAAAATTGCGTATACAGCTAACACATCGCTGTGCTTGAAGGTCTCTCCCTTCGGCTTGTGGATAATCTCAGGACTTGTTCCTTGAATGAAGTCGAACTCATCTCCTCGGTAAACCACGGCAGAAGATACAGCCTTGATAATTCCTGTGTCAGAGATAAGTTTAATCATCCCTTGGTAGCCCGGCATTAGTTTAGCATTGCCCTTGAAAGGAACTAGGTAAGCCAAGTTCATCACAGGGTTCAGAGACAACTTGGTCAATGCACAATTGTACACAGCCATTGCAACTGATTGTGGGTTAGAATTTGCCAACACTTGGTTGTTGTTAGCAGCTTGGATGGCGAAAGACATCTCTCTCATGAGGACTTCTTCTCCTCCCATCAGTTTAATCATTTCCTCTCTGCGAGGTTCGATGAACGGCATAACCGTCTTTGGTGAAATTGTTATGTTTGACATAATTTATAGGTTTTCTTTATTAATGTTTTGCGAATGTAACACATTATTCGAAACCCTCCAAAACTTTTTTTGTAAATTTTTCTAATGTTAATAAATAAGGTTCATGTTCGAGCTTTATATCTGTACCCCACTTGCTAAAAATCTGCTTGAGAATCTTCCTTCTCTCCCCTTGAGGAAAGCTCAAGAGAGCAAGGTCGAAGTATACATATGACTTTGGATCTTGTGGTATACCCAGAGAGATGCACATCTTGTTCACCCTCTTGTGCATAGTGTCAAGGACAAGGTATGTGTCTGCCCTCTTTAAATACTTCTGACTACGAAAAGATTTTGCCATTGTTTCTTGTGTCCGTTCTCTCTATAGATGACTTTATATTCTTCCAATCGACTAGGTCTTGTTCCTCAAAAATCATCCTGCCATGAAACAAGGACATCATCCTTTTGACCTTCAAGGGATCAAACTCTGGTCGGAATATCTTCAAGGCATTCCTCGGATTTATGTCCTTCTCGGCAAAATAAGTGAGCCAATTTGCTCTATACTTGTGCTTCGATTTCATGCTTTAGGCGTTCAATTTTCTCTCTCATTTCCTCCACCTCTTCACAATATAGTAGGATAGAATTGATGACCTTCATGACCTTGTCTCGGTCTCTGATAGGCTTCTTTCTACCCACAATGTCGCTCATCCAACGCTGCCCATTACCACACATATGGTTGATATAAGCCATGTTTAACACGTCTGCATGAGACCGGCACGTCTTAATAAAGGACATCAGTAGAGAATCTCCAATAACCTTTTTCTGTGGCTTATTATCTTGCGTGGTGTTCAAACTATTCTTGTGGTGTAAAATGTGTGCGAGAAGTTTTTACAAACCAAATGTACTATAAAAGTCAGCAAAATCAAAACTCTGCACCGTCTGACCTGCTAGAGAAAGTGATAGTAAATTTTTTGGATTGGGGCGGTGATTCGGTGAAATTTGTACCAGACATCCCAAGATCCACTCAAACAAGCCCTAACTCATTGAAAACTAGGCACAAAAAAAAAGGATGCTGAATTAACAACATCCTTTTAAGATTATCCATGTCTATTATTGCAAGTTACCTATCAGATAGACTATTGGTAGTATCGTCATCGTGCCTAACATTAGTGGTGTTGAATTCGTCATATAGGAGACGAAGAACATAACTAAACAAAGTACACCCAGTATAGTTAAGATGATATCAATTGTCTTTCTCATATCTCGCCCCCCGATAGTTTAGGAATCAACCCGAACTGATTCTTGTGTGTGAAGCATAGAACACCGACATCGTTTCCTTCCTCGTCTTGAGATGGATATATTTCTACTCCATCATCCAAGGTGATAACGATTGTTCCGTAGTACCATCCGTTCATTTCGATTTCCTCTTTTGTCATAAACCTTACTGATTTGATGACCTTGCCTACTAACATTAGTTCGGCTTGTTTTGTCCAATAGTTTTTCATAGTGTTTTTATTTTTATAATCCAAAGTAACCTTGTGATTCACAATTTTTTGAATCTTCTACATCTGCCCAGTTCAAAGATCCATCCTCTACGAATCTTGGAGCAATAGCAAATTCTCTATTTGGTTCGTTATGAGATAGCATCATTATACCCTTGAATCTATTTTCCCATCCTTGAGACATGATGTGTTCGAATTTCGGATTGTCTTTGTTCAGTTCATAGACGGCATCGTAGAAATCTATTCCTCCGAATATACCGTATCCTTCGTAATCATCTTCGATGAACTTGTCTCCGTTAGGCATTAGCATTGTTACTTTTAACGCTCCTCTGCTAGAGTATGTGTTACTGATTGAGCGATTCGTATCGCTAGTTTTCCAAGAAAAAAATCCCATGTTATTTATTGTGTTAAGTTATTATTTAAGGTCATTAATGAATTCTATATCCGATGGAGAATACTCTTGATGGTTGTCATAATTCCCATCCCAGTCTTCGCATATATCTTGCGGAATGTACCAAGATCCATCAAACAATTGCTCTACGGATATTTCTGCTTTGCCGAATGTCATCAATTGCTCTAACATAGAATTACCAAATTCTCTTATCTCATTATCTGAATCTCCGAAATACCAATCAAGGAATCGAGATGCTTTTACTGAATTTACTTTTTTGCTCATAGTTTTAAATTTTAGTTGATTGGATTAATGTGTAATAGTTATCATAATATTCGTTGAACAAGTCTTGTGCATCTTCAGTATAGGTTAACACATCCGATTTCACATCCTTGTAAATTGTGATGCTATCTTCCCAGTTCTCTATTAGTTTAGTATGTGCTAATTCTGAAGCAAGTTCTACGGCATTGATTGTGATTTCATGTGCGTTTTCAATTTCGCCATAGGGAAAATCATTGTGTGAAATATGATTGCAATTTTTACAAAGGTCAGATCCATCTTCGGCATCAAAATCCATTTCATTTGCAGGATAGTGTTCGTGACATGAATTGCATATGTACTTATTCTCTTCGATTTCTTTTTTCATTGTCTTATGTTTTAATTGTTTGGATTTAATGCGTTGCCCAGTATGTTGAAGAGAGATTCTTTATCGTCTTCCCTAGTCAGTTTCAACTTGATTACTCTCTCTGCATAGAAGATGTGATGACAATTGTATAGGTCAATTAAACCTTGTCTCCAAAGAGCGACATCGGGAATGGATGCTCTGAAGTAAAAACCGTTGACGTATTTGCAGAGGACATCCGTATGAATTGCTTCCTCGTCTATCTCGAAATCGTCTTGGTTATAGTCTGCTCCAATGTGAGCATTCAACGATGCTAGAAGTTCCTCCATTGAATCGAATTCCTCGTGTCTCTCAATTGAATGAGAATTAACTTCCTGAAGTTCTCCATGCTCATATGAATCTAGTGTAGTGATGCATGAATGTCTTGTGATTCTAAATTTTTCCATTTTTTCTAATTGTTTTATTGATTTAATTTTATTTTTTAGATGTACGATCCACCAGTGAGATGGTCAAAAGTTTCGTTGTCGGAGAATGATAGTAAAGAGAAATCTTGGTAGTGATTCTGAATGTCCCAATCTCCGTTAACTTCGACATCAGCATCTACTGAAAATGTCTCGCATTTGAATTCGGCAATCTCTCTCATCTGACCATATCGAAATGATTCGTCTTTCGAGTAATATCCGTCAATCCAAATCGTGACGAAGGTCTTGTCATCCATAACGAATTCTCTATCCAATTCAATATAACCAGTCTCTTGGTCATTTAGATAATCACCTAGGATAACTTGTATCCTAGTGATTTCATTTGCGTTTAGTTCTATTGCTTTCATATTACTTGTCAAATTTATATTCGTCAGTAGTTAGGTCAGTAAGTATTTTGATGTTGTGTGCGTGAGACAATTCCTCAGCCATTGTATCATCTTCACCATTACACAATTCAAGCAATTGGTCAAATAAGATTTTCGCTTGTGTGTTAGCCAAAGCAAGTCTCTCAAGCAATTCTTCCTTGCTGATATTCTCTTCGTGAATGACTGACCAAATCGCATCGTCAATATTCACCTTCTTCTCTAATACCTTTTCAGTAAGTTTCACATTAGGTAGGAAGAATTCCTCTTGCAAGGCATCGAAAGAATCATATCCTTGAAAGTAGTCTACTCCCACAATCTCATTGTTCTCGTTTCTCCATTCAGATATCCATCTATCTGATTCCTGAACAAGTATCCATTGGTGCGTTACCTTCACGAAACGATGTTCGAATAGTTGGTAGTGTTGCACAACCTCACCACTATGGTCAGCAATGTCTATTGCTCCTTCCACATTTCCGTCATACGAATCGAAGACGAATACCTTTCCTTTCCAATCGAAAGTCAAGTCATCACCATCCACAATCATCAGATAGTCTCCAACTTCGAATCTAATCTTCGGCATCATCTCTTTCAAGTTCTCATATATCTCAAACCAATTGATTCTATCGAAAGCCATCAATCCGAATATATCTGACAATCCTCTTCCTCTGAAAATATCATCTTGAAAGTGTGCTGTCAATCGATACGGATTACAATTCTTACGAAGTAGTTCAAACGATTCCTCTAACCATTCTTGGTCATTGTGTATATGCACAATCATTGTGTACGTCTCGTGGTTGGAATATCCATGCACCGTTTCTTGTCCGCCAGTAATGGCTGAATTTAAATTTTTGTTCATTGTCTTAGATTTTTAATTTATTGATTTTGATTTTTGATTAGTTTTTCTCCTCGTCTTCGTAAGCTGCAAATCCAAGATCCACTAGGATGTCGAATATGCAAGTCTCGTTTACTTGGAGAATCTCTGCAATGTCTTTCGTTTCCATGTCATATAACATGAACATCTCGCAATCCTTTTGGTAGTTATCGAATTCGTTTATGAGATATTGTCTCACCTGTAATTCCTCTTCGTAGTTCATGTTCTTGATTCTACGATTGATGTCATAACAAATGTCATTAACGGCATTCATTACCTTGTCTTGATGTGTTGCTTTCATCTCTTTAATTATTATAGGTTATTGTATTCGTTCCATTCCTCTAGTTCGTCTTCGTGTATGAGCCAAAGGTCACCATCCTCACCTTGCGTTAGGTAGAATAGTTCGTTATTGGATGTGTTACGCATCTCGTTGTAGTGACAAAGGATGTCGTTCCAATTGTCCCAATAGAATTCACTCTCTCTACCTTCCTCATCTAATTCAATCAACATCCGCTTCAATACATTTGAATTGGTAGTGAAATCGTATGTAGGAGGACATTCGTGTCTCATCATCTCGGCAAAGTTTTGTGGGATGTAAGTTCCTCTATGACCATCTAAAAGGAAGATGGATTTTTGTAAGTTCATTGTGCTTTTCATAATTTCCAGTTTATGTGTGTTTAAAAATTTTTGTGTTAACATCTACTTAAGTTACTTAAGTTACTGATTTGAACTTCTAATCCGTTTCCATGTTTATCGGCAATCCATCCTCTCTTGCAATCAATGTCAGTATATCCTAGGAAGAGATAGGTTTGTTCGTTCATTCGAACATTTTGTCCGCACTTATACGGCATCTTTGAATTGTTCATCGTCTTAAAATTATTGGTTATTAATTACGTTTTCTGATGCGATGCATTTTCCTTTCGGGAACTTGTTACTTTGGATGAGGAATCCTCCTCTGAACTTGTCCATGACTAATCCCGTCTCAAGAGTCTTAACGAATTGTCCTTGGACATTTGTGTAGTGGTAGAATGTGATGATGTCTTGCATTGTCTTGCGTTTATTATAGGTTAGAAATTGATTTCGTTGAATGTCTCAGTAGCAGTCTTGACAAGGTATTCTCTCTCGCTCTCTTTCACATCTTCCCAATCTCCATTGCAATTATCCCATCGTTGACAATAGGCAACAAGTTCTTCTAATGTCCATTCAGAGAAGGAAGGCATAACTACCTTCTTCATCTTTATCTTAAACTTATAACTACTCATCCCTTGGAACAATAGCATTCTCTTCGCATTCTTGATTGCTTCAGTCCTATCTAATCCTTTGATGGTAGTGCTATCCATCTCTTCTCCATTACTCGCAAGTAAGGTCAATGTCCATTGTTTCTTTAACTTTTCCATAGTGGTAATTATTATTTATTGTGTGATTATTTTTTGAATGTTGAAACGATTACCTCTCCTAGAAGAAAGGCAAGAATGAATGTAGATGCACTAAGAGATAGCAATCCCATAAAGACGATTCCTCTATTACTCATATCCTCTCCAAGATTTATAAGTACAAGAGAGAGAAGAAAGCAGATAGCAGAGAGCAATGCAATTTTGATGTTTGTGTTTTTCATTGTGTGTGTTGTTTGTTTGTTTGATGGGGCAATGTTACAATCGTTATTCATATCATTCCAAACAATATTTAGTACCATTCTTGGAATCCTAACGTAATAAGCTGGAAATGTGCATTTTAACCCACAAAAAAAAGTGTGCAAATTAACTGTTTTTGTGTGTTAGCAACGAAATTGACCTATAATAGAAGGCATAAATGTGATTTAGGATGCACCATAAATCCTCCGCAAATGATATGGATTTGTTTTGATTTGGTTTGTGCCGATGTTAAGGTGCTTGAATGCTTGTGTTGTTGTTGTGGTTTGTTGTGTTGATGCCTATAGTGAATGTGGTTCATGTGTGCAATAGGATGCGAGGATAGTTACCAACATAGTTATGCACATTATTTATTACGGCATTGTGGATGACCTTGTGCGATTCGTGACGTGAATAGGGGCGTTGTATTGTGTCGACCATAGTAGACCATTACGATTCGCTTTGCGTTGCTTTATGCCTATCCAATGGAAGCGAGGAGAGGAGGAGACGAGATGCTTGTGAGCCGTAATGCAAACAGGATCTCCTAGGGGGGTGGGTTCGCAAAGATCGATCTCCACCGGATCGGGGGTGTGGGTCCGTGGGTGGTAAACCCCCTTCCCCTGACTGCTTGCCCCTTTTTGTTTTTGGATTGGGTGTTCCCTTGATTCCCTTTTTGTGGTTATGTAAAGATACGAAATGTATTGTAAAGATTATAAAAAATGGGGGCGAAATGCGGTTTGTTCATCGGTGAGTATCCCGTCTTTGCCGGGTTTGTAATTTTTGTAATAGGGGTATAGGGGGGGGTGGTATCGCAAAATGCGTTTCTTGCATAATGCTAAAAGTGGTCGAAATCGACCCCTCTAAAAAAAATTTTGGCGGTAAAAAAATGAGAGGGCATAAAAAAACCCTATCTCTAGGGTTATTTATTTTTTCTACTTTGTTTGACTCTCTGCTTGTCGACTTTGAACTGTTCGGATTGAGTATAGAGCTTACCAGCCTTTTTATCCTTTCGGTATGCCTCGTTAGCATCTTTTTTATCTTGACCTTCCTTCCACTTCTTTCCGTATGCGAACTTCTCTGCTCTCTTGGCTGACTTGAATCCGACCACCTCTCCTCTCTTCTTTGCTTCGTAATATGCTTCGTTGCCCTTACCCCTTAGGTCTGTCCAAGTCTCTCCTTTGTTATTCGGGAATACTTGAGGGTTAACCTCGTATGGTCTTCTCTTATTTCCCGACTGCCCTGATTCCAATAGATGGGTTGACGGAGATCCATCAGGATTTTTTAGAGGAGTGACTCCCTTTCTCATGTCTCGGATAGCTTTAACCTTGCGAGAGACGATGAGTCCATCCTTGGTGCGAGGTTTCTTTGGGTCTGGGTTGAAGTAGTCTTTTGCTTTCATGTTGTAAATATAAAAAAAAAGCCTCTTGCGAGGCTTATTCATTGCGAAATATTTTCTTTTTTATTTCTTTCTGTTTAGATTCTTGATGTTTTCTAAACTTTTCTGAGTGTATTTCTTAGTAGAGTCAGACATTTGCATTCCTCTTTTGTTTGTCTTATCTATAAAGTTAACTTGCTCTTGAGACATATTTTTAGTATACTTTGTGGCTTTATCAAGATCGCTGTTAGCCTTTCTCATTTCAGTGCCATAGTAAGCGGCTTTTTTAGCGTCAGACATTGGCTTTCCTGTGTACTTAACTTTACCCATGCTCATCATTGTGTCCTTTGCTTTAGCAACAACACCTTTTCCAGGATCTGATTTTTTAACTACCACTTTTTTTGCAACTACTTTTTTAGCAGGTGCTGCACTCATCTTAACTGTTTTCTTAATGGCCATGATTTTGTATTTTATTATTAATAATACACAAATATACAAACCTTGGTTTACTCTGCAAAAAATAAATGAGTTGGTTACATCTACTAACCATCTTGTCGGTGTCAACAAAAAGGTAGTAATTCGGAGGATTTCCGATTTAGTGTAGATTATTTTCCACTAAAGGGCTGATTCTGGGGATTATTTTCCACTATGGTTTGTCACAATTTTCAAAATTATTGTGACGAAAAAGTCATTGACTTGCAGGACAAAAAACCCAAAAGGTAAAACTATCTCTTGACGATCTCCTTGAGTTGAGAGAGAATATCTGTCTGTGTCTTTCCCCAGAAAAGGTCACAGGTTCCGTCATCTTTAATTGGCGGCTTTACAAAATAGGATTGTGCATACTCGTTAGCTGGTGCTGTGAAACGGTAGCACTTTTCTCTATGGGGACAAATTGTCCCTGGGGGGTTGCATTTACTTATGTCCGACATCTCCGTAAGTTTCGTTGTAGTATTGTTGACCTTTAGAAATTGTTTCGCAGATTCCAAGACCATCAACATCCTCAAATTCTTGTTGGTTACAAGCCATTTCAATCTGCTCCTTCTCCATTTGCTTGGCTTGTTCTATTATCTCATCACAATTCAAATCTGTAATTCCTTTAATATAACTTGCTAACCATTCAACCGCAGTTTGTTTCTTTTCCATAGTTATTTAGTTTTTAATTTGTTTCACGATATTTATCAATCATCTCCTCAGTAATATGAAAGGAGGATGTTGATTTACTTTCAGAGTAAGTTTTACCTACACGTTTAGGGCCTCCGTCATCACTTAACATCACCTCATCTGTTGAGAATTTTGTGCCTCTTTCATTGTACCATTCAAGAGCTTGAGCATACGTCTTGTAGTGTTTACTCGTTCTAGGACCGTATCCATCTTCCCACTTTCCCCAGAATGTTTTAGTTTGACCTACATAGTCTACTGAACCGTCAAAGTTGGTTCTCTTTATAATTCTTTTTTCTCTGCAAAACATGGCTTTAGTTTTTAGGTTATTAATTCCAATCTAAGATTTGTAACATCTCTGCATAAGGAGTGTGCAAGATGAAAAATTCACCGCTGGTTAAGTACACAGCACACATATCTGGGTTTATCTCTTCGTCCTCATCGTCTGCAAATTGTCTTACAGCAATAATGTTTTCTGTGGGTATGCGTACCTCTGCTCTTATGGTGTGCTTTCCGCTACCGATGAGTTCAGCCATTTTAGTATTGAGCAACTCAATCTCGGCAGTTATAAACTTTTTGGTCATAGATTATTTTTTGATTTAGTTATTGTGTGTTTTGCAAATATATTAACATTTTTGGAATTATTGCAATACGCATTTGTGCGTATTAATCTGCCCATATCCAAAAGCCAATCATTCTATTGTCAGATTACTGTCCTGTAGTTCCTGGCGGATGTACTCTCTTATCCTGTAGCATACGTCCATTTCTTCTGGAGTGGCTTCTCCTGATCCTTCTATGGCGGCTCCGTACTTATGTACGCTGCGGAGTTTCTGGTCGAGGTCCCAGAGGAGCATTTTGTACTTGAACCCATCGAGAGCAGTACGAAGTTCATCCGCCTCTTCTACTCGGTCAAATTCTATTGTTACCTTGCTCATAGCTTTTCTATTTCGTTAATTACCTTAAACCAGTATATGATTCTAATAGCAGAGGTATCATCATACTTATGCTCCTTGACCTCCTCTAACATTTCTTTTGCGGCTATTATTGCGCAATGCTTTGCATCGTCTTTTGCCTCCTCATCGTAAAGCAGTCCTGCTCGCAGATAGATCCAATACTTGTCGACTAGTTCCTTTGCCTTTTCCTTAGGTGTCATGATTACTCAAATGTATTCGTGTAGTATTCCTCAAATTGCTTCTCGAAGATTTCTCTCAGGCGAGGGACTTTAGTCACATGAGCAAGATACAAATCTTTCATCTCCTGCTTGTGCATCTCTCTAACCTCCTTGAGTACGGCATTCCACTCCCACTTATCTCTTGGACATTCCCATAGTACTTCGAAGAGTACATCTACCGAGGTTTGCTTCTTGTTACTCATAGTTTTAAAGTTTACACCCGACTTTAGCTTGGTGTTGTGTGTTAGCAGCCTTTGCGAGGTCTGACACAGCTAGTTGGAACAATGTGGCCACCATCTCCAACGCACTCTGAGTTTTAGTCAGGTACAGTTACTTTTCTTTCTTATTCATTTGAGAGAGTACCCAAGTCAAGACCTCTAACTTTACCTCATCAGAGACATACTCACTAAAGGTCTTGCGGAGCATTCGCTCATACACTAGTTGCTTCACTATCTTCATTGGATGCCCCTAATTGTAAAGCGTTTAAAAATGCAACAGACTCTTGTTGGAACTCCGGATCTTCTCTCATTTTATCAAAGGCTTCATTTGCAAGAGAGTTAAGTTCCTTACTTAGCCCATCAAACGACTCAATAATTTCCTCGTTGGTCAACTCCATGTTGAGTGCCAATAACTCTGTTAATACCTTGTGACAAGCCTGGGCATATTCTTGGATCGTCTCGTTTGTTACTTTTAATCTTTGCATTTTGTTTATTATTTTCACAAATATACAAAAGTTATTGAAATAACAATTAATAAGTTTTCAACAATAGGGATTATAAATTGGGAGGAAGTTTATACTCCTCTCCGCTTTCTTTTGCGGCTTTATAGTCTTTAACGATGTCACACAACTTTATCTTCTTGTCCATCTCTGGACATCCTAGTTGGTGAGCGTTGTAGTAGCCACAGACAGGGCATTTATATTTTGGCTTCTTCATGATCCACAGTATAGGCACCCCTCGTCATCGTCTGCGATAGAGTTTGCCTCCTTGTTAATTTTGATTGCTTCCATTTCTACTTGAGCGTCTGTCCACGTTGGGTTGAACACTCTTATCTGCGACTTGAGGAATAGTAACTCGTTCATTGATTTAAATTTTGGTTACACAAATATACGGAGAGAAACATATTTATATATCTTTGTTTTAGATAAAAAATTACACTATGGCAAAGGTTCAGTCAACTAGCACATTTAAGAAGAAACCGAAGGTCAGCAGACCAGGGGTAATTGCAAAGACAAAATGCTCTTGCTCTAAGAACTCTAAAAATTACGTTAAATCATATAAAGGTCAAGGACGATGAAAAAAGAAATGATTAAAAGAAAGGACGGGAGTACATCCCCAAGAGGACTTTGGGACAACATCCGAGCAAACAAAGGATCAGGCAAGAAGCCTACCGCTGCTATGTTAAAGCAGGAGAAGGTTATTAAGTCTCAAACCAAAAAGAAAAAGTAATGGCAAGGGTAAAAGTCTCCGCAGGGGGAGAGAAACACGTTGTCTACAAAAAGACTAATAAGATAGGAAAAGGTAAGCCTGGTGACATCATGGTTAACCACCCGACAAAAGATAAAGGTAAGTGGGACACCATTGACCTAACCAAAAAGGCAGGAGCGAAGACAGTTCGTGAAGGAGTTTCTGCTGTAAAAAAATGGCACGAACAACATCCTTATTTTAGAAACAATGGCTAAGACACCTGCATGGCAAAGAAAAGAAGGCAAGAGTGCTACAGGAGGACTCAACGCAAAAGGAATCGCTTCTTATAGGAAGGCTAATCCGGGTAGCAAATTACAAAAAGCTGTAACGAAGAAACCCTCTGAAATAAAGAAGGGAAGTAAGGACGATAAGCGTAGGACCAGTTTCTGTGCGAGAATGTCGGGTGTTCCAGGTCCAATGAAGGACGAAAAGGGGAAGCCAACAAGGAAGGCTTTATCTCTAAAAAAATGGAACTGTTAACAAAAAAATAGTATATTTGTGTAAATATTTATAGCTATGACTTCAGGTACATTAGAATTAGAAGAGGGACAAAACCTCATTAGAATTAACAACGGTTCAGGCTCAACGGCTATTAACTTTCGCAAGTTGAAGTTTGTTAAGAGTGCTATTGTTCAAGGAGTAACTACAACTATTCCAAACGTAGCCCCAACTCTAGCAAACGTACTTGCTGCAAACAATGGTTTGGACACAAATATTTCTACATATTGCACATCAAACTTTGCTTACGGAACGGACTGGGAAACTACCACTCGTTACATTTGCTACGAATCAAATCGTGATGTAATGAACGCAGCAGGTTCTGCTGTTACCTACTTGCACGCTCAAGTAGATGTGTACGAAATTGCCAAGTCAACAAATAACGCATTCTAAATAGAATCTCGGTTCATAAAGATAGACTTTATAGACTCGTAAGATAGTTTGAATAGGCGTGGGTTTCCCATGCCTATTTCTATTACAGCATATTCTGGAACCAACTCGTCAACCTGTCGTATAGACATCACGTCTCGAATGTCGAACATAGTCCTAACTAATTGCTCTGTCATAGTTAGGTCGAAGAAGTCTACACCCCCAGTGTTGGTCAGGACCTCCATAGCCTCGATATAATAGCCTTTAATCAACATTTGGTCTTAGGACATGTCGGATTAATCTTCGTAGGTTTTTAGCGTCTCTATAGGAGAGAGGGATTAACTGCCTTCCCTTGTCATCGCTTATAGCAAAGTCTACCCCTGCGCCATTAGCCCACTCTGTTACCTCTAGTAACTTTCCCTCTTCCTGATCGTGGAAGAAAGTCTTCTTAATTTTTTTTGTGTACATTTTCTTTGAATTTTAATAGTTGGTGTTGGTCTAATACATACGAGTCTCCTGTGCCAAGGTTACGGACGTTCTCATCTTTTTTAATGTCATCCGAGCGAGAGTATCCAGCAAAACGAATTGTGTAGTCATCCTCCACTATAGCGAGGACATACATATCCATCGGTTGAGAGTTTAACTTAACAATCATACGCCCTTGAGGAAGGCGAGTGCTTTTTATATCTATCGTCAAGTTCTTATAGACGCAGTCTGGCTGACCTGCCGTATCGTCTCCAAAAGATAAACTGAAGTGGATGTTGTGCCACTTGCAGAAGGCGTATTCCGAAAGGCATCCGTCAAAGTCAATCTCAAACCCCGACTTGTCCACAGCAAACTTTTGGTCCACCACGTTCTTCTTTCTACTGAAGAACGCTCTTGTGGAGGCGAGTGTTCTAAGGAAGTGTACTTCCGACTCGTTTAGTTTAATTTTCATGACTGAAATCCTGTTTCATTGTCATCACCTCCAAAGTAGGAGATGATTACTATTATCGCTGTTATGATTACAGCTGCCATTAGAAATTTATTCATTGTTTTTGTTTTTGTTTTTGTTTTATAGCCCACAGTATCCAGAGTCGCAGTCGTTGAAGTCTTCGTCAAACAAGTCCAACTGCATCTTATATTCTTTTATTTTTTCGTATGTAATTCCGTTCTTAAACGTGCAGTTGTTTTCCTGCTCCATTCTCATAAACCAGTCAAACTGTTTCTCATCCCTCTTACTCATGTGGTTGAGAAAAATCTCGTTGCGGTGGAAACAACCTACGCAATTGTTTTTGTAGGCAAATCTTACGTCTTTGTCCTTCCAATATGTTTCAACTGCATCTTTGAATATTCCGTCTTCGATGAGAGGGAATGACACGCTTCGGTATGGCAATGTTTTCCACTTCTTCCTTCCGTTCTTTTCGCCGACTTTAAACTTAAACATTTCTATTCCGTCTTCAGCCTTGGCCAACATTGTTTTGGCTCTGCTCATCTCGTTTGCTCGGAAGCCAATCCTCATATCTATAGGAAGTTCGGTATTCTCGTAACACCATTGAGCGATTGGTTCAACCTTCATTTTAGAGGTGCAGAATCTTCTAGTTACATTTGGCAAGTAGCCCCCAGCCTTTTTAATCACCTTCTCAAAGGTTGTCTCACTTAGCCATATGATTTCTTGCCCAAGGTATTGCTCAAGGTCCAACATTGTGTACACAATCGTATCCTCCTCAAGGGTTCCAATGAATTCCTTTCCAATCTTGTCCGAAACAATTTGCCTTACCTTCTCGTCTGGGAAGAGAACTCGCTTGTCATCCGTCCGCACAAGAGAGAAGACATTGTAGTCAGCCGGGTAGTGAACCGCTAAGTACGAAGATGTCTTCCCTCCGCTTAAACTATTTACTGTCTTCATTCAGGAATTTTTCTGTTCGTTAATTAGATTGCTTACCTCTTGAATTCTTTTTCCAATCCAAGCCATTACAGGTACAGCCATTGAGTTGCCAAGTGCTTTGTATCTTGGTCCATCGGGAGACTCTTCCTTTTTTCTGTATGGAATATTTGTGAAGTTGTCAGGGAATCCTTGAAGTCTCTCACACTCAACAGGAGTAAGTCTACGAACCTTTGCATTTTGAATCGTACCACCTGTGTGATTGATATCTGAAGCGGAGGATGATAAGGTTTGAGATGTCTGCTCGTTAATACTCATGTTGTACATATCAACGGCAATACTTTTTTCAGAAACAACTAAACCCCTTCCATCTGTCATATCTTGATTACAGAACCCTTTATAATCTCTCGCTTGTAAAGTACCTACTGTCTCAGAATCATTTGGCGGCAACCATTTGGTTTCTTCAAACAACCATTGATCCGGTGAGGTTGCAATGGTGAAAGACTTTTCTTCACTTCCAAGGTAACCCTTTCCTGCTGATTTACCAGGAACACCGCCTTGTATTCCCGAGTTCTCAGAAACACCGCCTCGTACTTTAAAACAAAGAGCAGTCTTTTCTTCGTTTTGAATCACAGCAGAGAAGTGTCCCTTGTCAGGCATATATTGGTCATGGCAACGAGTAGTTAAACTAGCGGCAGTTTGTCCTCCGTCCCACCATTCTCCTGACTCACTGTTGTCAATAACGCTTCCCTCAATCTCTCGGGTAACTTTTTGCCTCTTACTTCTGCTCTCCGCAATATTCCTGCACAGGCTTTCGGACTCAAATAGAACCGCTGCGGCAGGTCTCCAGTCTCCAAGATATCCGATAAGAAAGACTCTTCTGCGTCTTTGTGCAACTCCAAAGTGTTGAGCGTCAAGAATTCTGTAGGCGAACCCATACCCGAGTTCCCCCAACGCCCCGAGGAGGGAACCAAAATCTTTTCCTCCGTTACTTGACAAGACCCCGGGGACATTTTCCCAAACAATCCACTGGGGTTTTGCCTTGTCAGCAATGCGACAGAATTCAAGGGCCAAGTTGCCACGAGAGTCTTCCATTCCTTTTCTGAGACCTGCGACTGAGAATGATTGGCAGGGAGTTCCTCCAACAAGAACATCGATAGTTGTTTCATTAAATATAGGGTTTGAGTGAATTAAAGTCATGTCTCCAAGATTTGGGGTTTGTGGGTAATGGTGTTGTAGCACAGCCGATGGGAAGGGTTCTATTTCAGAGAACCATTGTGGCTTCCATCCTAATGAGTGCCAAGCCATTGTAGCGGCTTCTATCCCCGAGCATACTGACCCGTACTTCATTTATTCTTTATTTTTTCGATTGCGCTTTTTAAATACACAGCCATGTCAAGGCACTCCTCGTATGCCTCCTGTAACCACATTAGGTGGTCATAGTCATTTCGGTCAACTGTTGTTCCGTACTGCAAGAAACCTTTCTTCTCTCTCTTTTTAAGATCCTCAATTAACTTGGTAAGTATCTTGGAGTCTTTAAGTTCGTAGTGAGGTTCCACGTTGTGGGTACTATTCTGCTCCATAAGTCTCGTAGTGTTTACGGATAATGTTCTCAACAAACTTTTGTTTTGTTTCACTCCAATCACTTGTATCTGACTCGTCTTTTGATAGTTGAGCAGACACTCCGTAAATTGTTCCTTCCGCAGTTACAGATTTAGCTAGAGTATATTCATACTTCATATCTAAAGTAATTTCTCCTTTAAAGTAATACTCTGTCTTGTGTGGCTTTTCGATTGTGATTTCCATTGTGTTTTTAGTGTTGAATGTTTAATTTAAAATATAACTCTCTGTATGCTTGTCTAGGTTGTGGGTATCCAAGCTCCTCCATCCTCTCAACAAAGTATTGGATAACCATCCTATCTTTCCAAGATGTCTCCATCGTATTTTCAAACATCTTAATGCCGTGTAAAACAGTCCCATGTTTTTTATTTCCAAACTCATTACCAATACCCTCTAATGTTACAGGTAGTGTTTTATACATTATCCAATACACCAATTGCCTATAAAGGATATTTTCTCTCTTCCTGTTCTTTTCCCCTGTAGCGTTATAAACTTTTACGGCAATATCTTTTACGAGGTCAATGTAGTTCCTCATGTTAGTGCCGATAGCAACATTGTGAATCACATGGCTAAACTTATCAGCCTCCTCTTTTAGTTGAGGTACATAGAGGATTAAATCACTAATGAATCTTTCCTTACGATCATTTGGCACATACTCTAGGATGTCTCCAAAATGAATCTTTTTTTCCGCTTGAACTTCCATTTTTGTTTTTGTTTATTATTTGAGGTTATTAAAAATTTCTTGAACTTGTTCTAGTGTGTGTCGTTGAATAAAGTCCCAGTAAACGAACTTGTACAGATTTTGAAAATATTTGTTCTTGTAACTTTGAGAGTTGACCGGCTTGTCGATGCCAAGTTCTTTACAAGTCCTCTTACTCGCTTTAGTTTTAATTTCATCCTTTACTTCTTTATTGATAATGTTATTGTTTCGCAAATATCTAACATTCTTTTCACAAAATCCAAATAAAACTTCAACTATTTCAACATATTTTTTATCAACACAGATATAAACAGCCTCAATGTTTTCGTAAAACGCTTCTTTTGAACCTGTTAACTCCCCATCTTTCAGTTTAGTAATTGCAACTTGTCGAAGGCCATATTGAAAAGTGGGGTCAGAATGGTATGTCTTCGTCTTCATATTCTTGTTGTCTTGTTTCGTACTCGTCTAATAATATTCCCTTACTATCATCTCCAATCTCTGAAAATCTTTTTGTCTTCACGTCATAAACAAAAGGAACTTCCCCAACTCGACCAATGAAGGACCAACGTATTTTCTGAATGTTGATGAGGGTTTGACCAGACACATAGTCTCTGTAAGCAACGAACCCATTGTCGCACTTGTTAAAGAAGTGAGCAGACCCTGCTATGTCGTAAAGTGTTGGCATAACATACACTCCATTCTCCTTCCTGATCTTTGTAGGGTGTGCAATAACAAACACATGGACTCCGTAGCGGTCCTTGAATCGTTTAACCTTGGTGAGTGCCTCTGATATGTACTGCGTCTCACTCATTCCCTTTGGGACCTGGTGTTCGACATAGTTCCAAGGATCTATCACAAGGCAATTGATTCCACTTCTCTTTACAAGTTCTGCGGCTTTGTCTAGGATGCCGTCAATTGTTACATCCATCTCATCAATCTTCATGAAGTAGAAGAACTCTTCAACAAAGTCTCTTGCCTTATCAACTTCCTCTTGACTCATCTTTGCGGCAGGCACAAAAGAGAAGAAAGGCTTCCCAATAAATATTTCAGCAAGTTCAGAAAAAAGTATCTCTGTGGGTTGCTTTTCTGGGGAAAACATTGCTATCTTCCACGAATGTTTCGCAGACAATCTGACAAGTAAATTGTTCAGAAAAGTTGACTTTCCTGCGTTGGGTGTTCCTGTAATAATGGTGAACTCTGAGCCTCGAAACGAGATATGTTCATCAAACTGATTAAACCCTGCTTTCAGCCCATGAGGAAACCCGTTAAGATATATGTCCGTTATTTTTTCCTTTACGTCATTTACCTTCTCAATGCCTTCTATTGGAATTTGGTAGGCTTCGGCTACAACCTTCTGAAGAAGCTCTACTCCGTAATTAACTAGAATTTCATTAGCGTCCTTGCATCCATCAGGTATATTAACATACCAAATCTTTTCTCTTCCTAGTCTTCGGGTTAACTCCTCACGAAGAGATAAACCTGCTGAGTCATTATCTGTAAAAATGATTACCTTATCCTTGTCGGCAAATGCGTCAATGCAGTTGTCTAAATATTTAAGGTTCTGATTTCCTTTCGTTGCCCCGTTAGGAACGCTTACGACAGGGTAAATTTGAGCTTCCTCCAAAGAGAGGGTGTCCATTTCACCTTCAACGATTACACACCAATCATAGCCCTCTATGGAGTTCAGGTTATAGAGTATCAACTCAGCATCCTTCACCATACGAAAGTTCTTTGCCGCATCTCTGTACTTGATGTTAACCAAGTCACCTCCTCGGAAGTAATTAAAACATATGGCGTTTCTGTTCTCTCCAGCTTGTGGGAAAAAACATTCCTCCTCAGTAACTTTGAGTTTCAGCAAGGTGTTGTTGGATATTCCTCTCTTCTCAAACCAAGAGAGGACCTTGTCGCTCACCTTCTGAAGTTTTGATACGGGGACAAAGTATTCAACCTTTCGGTCCGACTTGTTTACGCTCTTCCCCATAAACGATTCACAGTTTGGGTAGTGGCACTTGTACACTCCTAACTCGACATTTACAGATAGACTCTTGTCCTTCTTGTTACTTCTCGTGTCTTTGCAGAACGGACAGTTTACTTTTTGTTGTGCCGAGATATCCTTGCAGACAATTCCAAGGGCAGATAATTTTTGGTAGTTGCTCATATTTTATTGAAAAATCCTTTTTCAGCTTTGTTTATTTCATCTTGAGTTTTGAAGTGTGTGCTTCCAAATACATCTCTCACCTTGATTTTTTCCTCTTTAATCTTATTCTCTTCCTTAAACCAAACGTGCATCTTGAGTCTCCAATTCCTGACGGGAGATCCACTCTTGTCATGCCAGTTGCCATCGGTGTAGTAATTAAACGCTTTGATAGCGGCATCCTCCCTGTAACCCTTATCTCTAAAAAACATCTTCACTTCTTCTACAGTAGGTGGCACAAAACTATTTTTCGGTTTTTTTGCCAATGTATCTATATTAGTATTTGTATTAATATTAGTATTTGTATTAGTGTGTCTTTGTATAGGCATACTCTGACCGAGGTCGGCAAATCCCGATGTCGGCTTTTCCCGAATGTCGGGTTCCGTTAATGTCGGTTCTTCGTATACAATATGATTCCACCCCTTGAATACTTTTGTCTGTGGGTCAATAACTTTTACGCTAAGAATATAACCTTTCTCTTGGAGTTGTTTAAACACACGATCTATAGCCCCCTTAGACTCATTTGTTTTTTCGGGAAGACTTTTTTTGTAAAGCACCCAATCAATGGGCAGGCTTAATAGATAAACAAGTAATCCCTTCTCTTCAATTGTTATGGAGCAATCCTGTAACAACTTGTTGCTTAACATGGTGAAGGCTTTCTCAGATTTAGCTCTAACGATTTGTCCTGTGTTCATAATATTTTAGTGATAAAAATGCCCCGAAGAACAGGGAGGTAGAGGACTCACCTATTCAACAGGGCTAGTATTTGTTTATTTTGTCGGCCTCTACTCCAACGAAACAAAGATAATAAAAATTACGCTGCTCTCCAAACACGAACTCCACCATCCGTTGATCGGGCAGTTAGTTCGTATTTCTTTTTCTTCTTTTGGTAGAAAAGTTTAGCAAGGTATTTTGATGTTTCTCCAGGAACAAAGAAAGAGTCTCCTACTTCCATCTCCGGTAAAACATATTCGGTTTTTCTACCTCTCCCACTTGTGCTTGGGATTGGTATATTTTTATCTACGTTCATTTTTGTTGTGTGTTAATTCTTCGCAAATATACATTATACAAATCAAAATCCTAATAATATTTTATAAACAACAATGTTAAAAACTATTTGAAGAACCTTTCAATATAATTTATACATTTGTGAAAATTATATAACAATGAACATTAAAGGAAAAATCAAATCGGTAGGCAGCACCGAACAAAAGAGTGCCAAATTTTCTGTTAGAACATTTGTCCTAGAACTAGAGGGTAAGTACCCGGAGTTAGTAGAGTTCCAATTAGTAAATGACAACACACTCCTAATCAACCCATTCTCATCAGGGGACGAAATCGAAGTCGAGTTCAACCTGAAAGGAAGGGAGTACAACGGAAGAGTCTACAACTCTCTCCAGGTTTGGAAAATAACAGGGGAATCAAAACCAAAAAATGAATCCACACCAAAAGCAGAAAGTCCGCAGGGAGAATCTGAAAAGTCAGAGGAAGACCTCCCCTTCTAATATAAAAACAAAGTCCCCCTTATTTAGGGGGATTTTTGTATTTTTGGATAAAATTAACAGTATGTTCTTTAAGTCCAAGAAAAGAAGAGAAGAGGAAGAGGATGATAAAAAACCTCTTCCAGTGCTTTGCAGTACCGTCTGCGTAGTATGGAACACCGAAGAAGAAATTGAAGGCAATCCTGGTCAAGGGCTATACGCTGAATATGTGCCTATAATATTTGATATAACCAAAGTTGCTGCTATACAAGCAGACGTGGAGTTTCGTAACGATGGTTCAGCGTCTATAGGTTCAAGAACTTTAGTGTACATTATTGGATCAACAGACCCTCTGATTATTGACGCTCCGTATAAATCGTTTTTAGAATATTTTACACTTTTAAAATCTAACGAGTTTCATAACAACGCAAACTACTAAGTCTTTAAATCAGCTATATGACAATCCAAAAACTAGTACAGATACTCCACGCTAGACCAGGTTACTTAAAGTCAGGTCCAAGTTATATAGCAAGAAAATTTAAGGTTAGTCTACAAGATGCTACCGCAGCTTTAAAAGCCGCAAGAGTAGATAGAAAACAAGTTAATAGAAAGGTTGTAAAGGTTGAGTTGTCCAATGATTCTGATAATGTTATAACCGAGTTCGAACAGTATTTAGATAAAAATGGTATTGACCACTCGATGGTTAATTCTGTTAAATACTGGCAAAATATGAAAGGAGAACAAAGGTTCTCTGTAGTAACCAAAAGTGACAGAAGAGCAGAAGAGATTCAAAAAGACATTGAAGAGTTTGCGGCTAGTTATAGTCCTAAAGCTAGAGTAATAACTAAAGGTAGAAGACCTGACTACAAAGTGAAGTCAACTTTAGAAATTTCTCTTCCCGATATTCACTATGGAAAGTTAACAGATATTACACTAGAGGAAATGGAAAAACAATTCCTTGATACAATTGAGGACTTAGTTAATAAGGGAAGAGGTTTAAATATTGAAAGAGTTCTGCTACCAATCGGAAACGATGGAATGAATACAGATGGCATGAGAATGGCTACAACAAAAGGCACTCCTCAGCATGATGTAATCGGATGGAAAGAATCATTTAAAGGTTACTGGACTTTAATAGTTAGAGCAGTAGATTTCTTAAAAGATGTAGCTCCAGTTGATATAATTGTTGTATCGGGGAACCATGACTACGAAAGAATGTTTTATGCCGGAGATGTTTTAGCAGGTTGGTATCGTAATGATCCAAATGTTTCTGTAGACAACTCCACAATGCCTAGAAAATATTATAAGTACGGAAAAAACATGATAATGTTTACTCATGGAGATAATGAGAAGCCTTCTGATATGCCACTAATAATGGCTACCGAGCAACCGGAAATGTTTGCGTCAACTGAGTTTAGAGAAGCTCATTGTGGTCATTACCATAAAGAACAAGTAAACGAATACCGAGGTGTTAAGGTGAGATTCCTCCCTTCAATATGTGCGTTAGATGAATGGCATAAAAAAATGGGTTACCAAGCACTAAGAACAGCCCAGGCGTTTATTTGGAACCATGACGAGGGCCTTGAAGGATATTTACAGAGTAATGTTAAATAAAATTATGAAATTATACATTTTGTCATTCAATACTGCCTATGAGACAGAAAATATTAAGAAGGCAATATTGTTGCTCCCCACATTTACACAAGTACGAGATCACTAACAAAAAATGGGAACCGTTGTCCCCATTTTCTGCACACAAATAAAGAACACAATAACAAAAATCAAGCATCAGAACGATGCCGTACAAAAGTACACCAATTCATTCACAAAAAACACACTTAATATTTTCAAAATGAAGTATTTGAATTATTTGCCAGTAGTTATGAAATCAAAAGATCATCTCGCTGATGGAGTTGACATTGGAGACAAAAGAATTCACATGGTTATTAGAATAGCCTCCGAAGAGGCTGACTACTGGACAAACACAGATTGTGTTGTTTTTGAAGACTTTGGTAAGTGGAAAAAAGGAGACGAGGTGTTTGTTAAATACGTTGAGATTAGAGAAGTTGTTGGGGCATATAGCGAGGGAAAAAACAAGCGTGTTATTGATGTTGGTAATCAGGAAGTTTTATTAGTTAGACCCGACCTTGTGTATTTAACGATGAGAGATGGTGAATTCATTCCTCAAGATGGATGGTGTTTAATTAAAAGAGTTCTTGAGAAACCTAAGACATCTTTACTTATTGTGCCAGAAATGTATGACGAGAAGTATAAAGAAAATGAGTGGGAAATAATTGCCGTTGGTGGACCTTCTCCTGAAAGTGAGCGTGCATACGGAAAGGATGCCTTACCTCCTATAGGTAAAATTATATTAGGAAAGGATAGTGCTGGAATTCCATTAGAGGCAGGACTAAACAAAAAGTTGAAAGAAGAGTATCATCTTATCAGACACAATGAAATATTAGCGTATGAAGTTTGAACATAATGAGTTTAACAAACTAAAATACCCGATTCATAAAATACCATTAGGCACACCTGTGCTTTTTGAGTTCTCTGACTTATCTAAGTTCTCCATAATATTTGCGGCAAACGATTTACCTAAGAAGTTAGATCCCGATATTGTTATGCGGTACTTGATTTATATGTACGACTTAGGTTCTCCAGGTCAGGGTATTCCTGATTTGAAGAGAAGAAAAGTGTGGGCATTGCAATGTTTAAACCTTGAGCCTCCATACGATGATGTGATTAAGGATATGCTCAACTGGAAAATTAAGGGGGTAAATAGAAGGGCAATATATTTCCTTATGTTGATGGGTGGTGAGCAATACATGGTTTGGAAGTCTGCTGAAGAGGCTCTCTTGCGTTATACAGAATTAGAGATTAAATTAGAGGCTGAAGATGAAGTTGCTCAAGCTAAAATAGTTCAGGCAGAAAAGACTCGAAGAGAAATTATTAATATGACCATGAGTCAAATTACAGCTTCAAAGACTCAATTCCTACAAGGTGAAAAGAGTAAGGAACTAGAGGAAGAGTTGACCGAGTTTACTTTATTAGACTCTTTAGGCATAAGACCTGAAGAGTATATTCGTGAATTTGAACAAAATGGTGATGTATTCCCAGAGATAGATGCGTGAAGTAAAATATAAATACAACCGACCCGAAGAGTTCATTGTTGTTAATAACGATGATGAGGACTTGTACCCAACAAAAATAAAAGTCCCCACTCTTGAGGAGTATTATAAATTACCTTACGAAGAGGCAATAAAAAAAGTTGAAGGGTATGGACTTCCTCCCGAAAAACAGAAGTTTACATACCAGGATATGCCGTCAAAGTTAGTAGAGATTGAGTCTATTATCCGTAGAAAGAAACAGATGAAGCCTAAGGATGTTGTGAAGTTAGAGGATATTGATGAGGAGTTATTTAATGATGTTTCCCATTATTCAAAAGAAATAAATTGGATTAAGAGACAAATCAAAAGGCACTACAAGGGTTATTTCTTTTTCAATAATGGCACCCCAACATATATGCCTGGGTGTCAGTACACATATCTAAACTATTGGCCAATTGGTAACGGAAGAAATACAAAGGGATTAGCGGAATATAGAGACAGGGATAGGAAGTGGTTCTTGACTGTTATGTATGCGTACACAACGCAAGAGGCTTTCTATAAGTTTAAGGTTGTTTACCTTGAAAAGAAAAAGAGTTATGTTCGTTACTTCAATATGCAAAAAAGCGTGGATGAGTTTAAAGAAAAGCATCCTGATTGTTATGTAGAAAAAGGAGAGTACACGATAGATACAGGCGAGAGAACAACTTACGGAGTAATCTACCCAAAACACCGAAGAGAGGGGGCAACCTCTCGTGCAGGTTTTATGAATTGGTATGTGACGGCAACCCTAGGTATACAAAGGTTTGGAGGTATACAAAGTATGTCGGACTACCACTCTACTCAAGTGTTTGTGGACCACATTGCAAAGCGTCTCCGCAGAATGCCCTTCTTCTTTAAGTTAATGACGGAAGGTTCTTCTGTTCCAAAGGAAGCGATACAATTTACAGCACCTGCAAATAGAACAGCAGGCGGTGTTGGAACAACTTCTCTACCTCCACACGAGGGTTGGATAAATCACCGACCATCTGGAGAGAGAGCTTATGACATGGAAAAACTTCACTTTATTCACCACGATGAGGTTGGAAAGATTGACCCCAAAGCAGGTATTAACATTAATGTTGTTGATAGATGGAGAGTTGTTATGAAGTGTCTCGCACAGGGACCATACATTCATGGCATCGGTCTCCTCACCTCGACATTAGGTGAGATGGAAAAGGGTGGTGGTGAGCAAATGAAAAAACTTATTCTAGGATCTCGCTTTAACGAAAGGAACGACAACGGGCAAACAATGACAGGACTTCTCACTCTATTCTTTCCTGCCCATGATGGTTTGGATGGTTTTATTGACGAGTTCGGAAACTCTATTATTGAAGACCCGGAGAAGCCAACAAAGAATGTTGATGGAAAATTTGTTTCGATGGGAGCAAAGACCTATCTCCAAAATAAACGAAGAGCGTTTGAAATGAACGGAGACCAAACAGGGCTTATTGAAGAGATGCAAAACTTTCCAATGAACTTAAAGGAGTGCTTTATGTCAGCATCGAAAGACTCTTCTTTCCCTGTCCTCAAGATAAGAAAAAGAATTACAGAGTTGACTTTTGAAAAACACAAAACTCGTAGGTACAACTTTGAGTGGGAAAATGGAAGATGCTCAAAAGTAAAACTTGTTGAAGATGATGAGGGTAAGTTTATCATCTCATATCTTCCTCCATCAGGGGCAAGAAACCTGAAAGAGTGGGACTCTGACTTAGAGTCTTGGAAGCCAGCTTGGACTGTTATGAGTAAGTTTGTGATGGGGGCTGACCCTGCTAAATACGAATCCCATGAAGTAAGCGGTAAGAAAAAGTCTTACAACGCAGGCGCAATGTATTACAAGAAAGATGATCACCTTGACGGGGATACAGGTCTGCTTATTAAGCCAAGAGGAATGTGGGCATCCGATAAGTTTGTCCTCACTTATAAACAAAGAGATGTTGGAAGAGAGGAATATTGCGATGATATGGCAAAGGCTTGTATGTTTTTTGGAGCAATGTTATACCCCGAGATGAATATTACCTTCCTTTACGAAAAGTTTTTAGAGTGGGGTTTAAAAGGATATCTCTTATACGACATGGACGAAAATGGATTCAGAAAGCCACTTCCAGGAAGGATAACTACAGACGGCTCAAGTAATTCTGCAAAGCAAGACATCTTTGATTGTTGGGAACATTACTTAAAAAATGGCGTTGAAGGAGAGAACCACATTGAGGTTTTAGAGGAGTGTGCTAACATTGACGGCAAGCAAGAAATGACAAAATACGATTTATTTGCTGCTGGAGGCTACGCACTTTTGGGAAGTAAGTCAGTTTACCCTAAATTTGTAGAATTAAATGAGCAGTCTATGAATATAGATTCAAAACTTTTTGATACATTTGATTATTATTAAAGTATGAGCGAATATACAATCTTGTGGCCAAAGGATGATATTGATCCTAAAAAGAAAGACAACAACTGGTTGTCTCAAATTGGCCGTGCTATTTTTTATCGTTACGAAAATAACAAAACTTATTTTGGCCGACAAGATATTGCTCGTTTATTTGAGATAAGAAACTACTCTGAAGGAAGACAAAACCAACAGAAGTATATTGATATGTGGATTCAGCGAGGGGAAGAAAAGACAAGTCTATCAAGCCCTAACGCACAAGCTCAACGTATTCGTAGAAAAGGTTACGCAAACATGAACTTTGAGATTTTCTCAATAGCACCTGAGTTAAAGAGAGTTATTCATTCTGTTATAGGTACTGATAATCAGCGTATTCAAGTTGATTGTATTAACCCGGAGATTAAAAATAAGAAAGCGTTAGATAAGGCAACCCTTTACGTTAAGTCGAAGATGGAGCCTTTAATGAAAGATTTAGGAATGCCGCAAGTTGGTGAGGGAGAATTTCTACCTCAGAACCCTGGTGAGTTAGATGTATTCGAAAGTCTTGGTGGGTTTAAACAAAACTTAGAAATTACTTTAGAGAAGTTAATAGAGTTAGGTTTTACAAATAGTGATTGGGGAAAGATAGAGCGTCAGTTAAAAGACGATGCTATCAACTTCAACTTTATGGTTTGTAAAGACTACACAGACGCTCATACAGGCATGGCAAAGGTTAAGTATGTAGACGTAACCAAATTTATTTGTGCTTGGACGGATGACTCTCAAGGGGACAATACTCCATTTGCAGGACACTTTGAAAAATATAGCATTCCTCAGATTAGAGACTTGCTCATCCAAAACGGCTGGACTGAGGAGGATACCGAAAGACAAGTTAACAGAATTGCTAAGTGGGCGTTTGATTTAACTTATTCAAACGATAGATACGGATGGTCTTGGTATTGTCAAAGAGATACTATCACGGATCGTATGCGTTACGATGATTTCTTTGTGGACGTTCTTGAGTTCGAATATATTTCGAAGGATACTCAGTTCTACAAAAAGAAAGATCGTGATGGTATTCACACATTCTACTCAGACAAGTTTGGGGAATATGTAAATACAGATAAGAAGAAAACAGTTATTGTAGACGCTCACGTTATTTACGAGGGGTACTTTATCCCAGGAGCAAACATCACAGTAGGTGGTAAGCAGAAGAACATGAAGAGAGTGAGCAAGCAAAAGCCTCAAATCTCTTACCGCTTTGAAAGAGTACCGGGAAAGGCTATCACAGAAACAGCCATACCTATTTACGACTCTCTTCAAATCAATCACCTTAAACTACAGGCAGCCAAACTAGCCGCTGCTCCAAAGGGTATTGCGATTGACATCGGGGCATTAAACATTAATAGCATAGCAGGTTCGATGTACACCCCATTTGACCTTGTTCAAGTATATTCTCACACAGGTAATTTCTTTTACAGATCTTCTTTATTAGGAGGTAAGGTAAACACAAATAAGACCTTTGATGAATTAGAGGGTGGTATAGGTAAACAATTGTCCGAATGGATTTTAGCTTACCAACATGACGTAGAGAAATTACTACAAATTACAGGCATTACCCCAACCATGGCAGGTTCTCCTGCAAAGGGTGATAAGTTAGTTGGCGTAGCTGAATTAGAAGTAGAGGCTACTAACAATGCATTGTGGCCACTACAACAAGCGTTAGAGCGTTTGAAAGTTAAGATGGGCCAGAACATTGCTTTGCGTGCTATGACAACCATGCGTTTTGATAGCGAGGTGAAAGACTACTACGCTGAAGTGTTTGGCAAAACATCAATCGATTACTTATTACCTGCGGCTGACTTTACGCTAGACGAGTTAGGTATATCCCTCAGCAACAAGATATCAGCGACTCAGAAGTTTAAAATTGCAGAAGCCGCTGAGACCGCATTAAAAGTTGGTCGTAACGGAATGCCTGAGATAGAACTCTCTGACTACACCATGATTCTTGAAATGTTGGAGAAGGGGCGTTTAAAAGAAGCAACTTGGTACTTGACATACAAGAGCAGTAAGAAACGTCAGTACAACGACCAGATGGCTGCTCAGAACCAACAAGCACAGGCTCAATCTCTACAAGAGTTAGAGTTGATGAAGCAGAAAGGTGAGATGGAGTTAATGCAGATGAAGGCTAAGATAGAGGTTGAAAAAGAGGCAGCCCTCTCTAACATTAGAGTTAAAGAAAAACAAATGATTATTGCCGCTGAAACTCAAGGAACAATTGAGGAGATTAAAGCAGAGGCATACTTACAAGAACAGACTGGTGCTGAAATCACAGGTAAGTTCCGTAAACCAAGCGCATAAACACAAAAACAACACATAATGGAAAATCAAGAACAAGCTACGCCTACAAGCATTTTTAGTGCCTTAGGTTTGGAGAACCCGACTCCTACACCGGTGGAAATTTCAGAAGAGCCAACGCCTTCTTTTGAGCCAACGGCAACTCCTGATGGTGGCGAACCTGCTCCAATAGCAGACACTACTATTAATGATGACACCACCTTCAAGGCATCTGACTTAAGAGCAATCTTCGGGGACTTTGAGTCTATGGACTCTATCAAGCAAAAGTATTCTGGCTTTGAAGAAAGAGCAAAGAAATACGATGAGTTTGAGCCTTTAATATCTCAGCAGGAGAGTTTAATGAAAGAGTTAGAGTCTCCATTTGCAAACGAAAAACTTGCAGGGCTTAATTCATTTATCAGAAACACAGGAATTAACGACTTAGATGTTGCTAGTAAATTTGTCGGAAAAACATCCGAAGAGATTAAACAAACTCCAATTCAAGTCATGGCACTTGCTCAAGTTATTCAAGAGCCAGACTTGTTAAACAATATGTCTTTTGAAGACCTATGCGAGGCAATTGCAGACGAGAACAGCACTTACGCTGACGTTACTTTTGAAGACGCTCCAAAGGTGATGAAAATGAAAATTGGAAAAAACATTGCTATAGTCGAAGAAAAATTACAAAATATAGGACAGAATAAAGATTTTGTTGCATCTTTGCGTAACCAATATAACGAGTCTAAAGAGACTGTTGCGAAGGCGGTTCAGGAATGGAAGCCTACAATTGAAAAACTGACTGATTTGAAAGAGGTGGAGTATGACCTTGAGGGGTATAAAGTGAAGGCGCAGGTGTCTGCGGAAACCCGAACTCAGCTTCAAAAAGAGATTACAAATATCATCGCTTCAAATCCATCTTTACCAGATGACCAAAGTATTGAGCTTATAAACACATATGTTCGGAGCCGAATAGAAAATTTAGAAGCAGCCAATATTTATAAATCTCTTATATCAGCCGCTAAAGGGGAGGCCCTTGAAAAATCGGTTAAAGAGTTTCATAACGGATCGTCTGTTGCTAGACCGGAAAAGCAGGGTGGAACTAATGAGAAGAGTCAATTGTTGCAATACTTCGAAGGACAGATTTAAGGAAAAAATAAATTTTTTTATTAATTAATACTTTACCAAAATGGCTTTTGGAACAGCTTCAAATAATGCGGTAGCAGCACCTGGCGGTCTTAATGGCTCCCTCTTATCGCTCTTTGACGCAAGTTATACAACAGGCTTATTAGTGCCTCACTACTTGCGTACACTTAAAAACAAATTCGGAGACAACGGTCTTTCTGACTTCCAACTTTTGATGGGATTAGGAATGAAGCGTGGTGTTCAGAACATCACAGGATGGCACTGGGAGAAGGGTCTTTATGACGCTCCAGTTATTTCTATTGGTGCTGTAGCAACGCCAGCGGCAGGTGCTACGATTCAAATCACTTCTGACACTACCGCAGGTGGTGGTCAAGTTCCTACTGTTGCCTCTACAAATCCACTTACTTTCTTGGGTAACAACTCAGGAGCGACTGTGGCTAACGGACAGGCTTACCTTGAGCAACCTTCTGCATTTACATATGCAAAAGTTGGTCAGATTTTGATGAACACTAGCAACGCTAACCTTCCTCAATACTTGGTTACAGCGGTTAACAACTCAACTAACGTAGTTGACTTGAAGCCAGTTTTAGCGGTTACTGCTGAGGCTGTTGTTGCAGGTGACATCTTCGTTGTAGTTGGTTCTGCATGGGACGAAGGAACAGACCAACCAATGTCTTCTCAATCTTTCTGGACTAAGTACAACTGGAAGACTCAAATCTTCAAAGAGACTTACCAACTTTCTGGTACTCAAAAAACTAACGCCCCACAGTGGATGGAAGTTGAGTACGGAGATGGCAAGACTAAGAAAATGAACGGATTCTTCTACGAAGGTCAAGATGAGGCTGAATATCGTTTGATTAAGCAAATCGCTTTGTCAATGATTTTTGGAACTTCTGCGACTAACACAGGTGTTCCTCAAACATTCTCTGGTCTTGATAACGAGATTGCTTCTCGTGGATATTCTCACTCAGCAGGTGCAGTTGCAGGTTTTGATGTTTCTGACTTGCGTACCATTGCTAACGTAATGAGCCGTAGATATTCAAGTAACTTGTTCTTGGCTTGGTTGACTAATGAATTGTACAGCAAGTTGAACACTAGCTTGAACAATATGACTAGTAACAACTACCAAAACGCTAACTTGGTTAACGCTACTACTCAAAACATGGCTGACGTGTTCTTCGGTGGTAACATGGAGCAGACTGAGACTTTGTTCTCTACATTCTCTTGGCAGGCATTAAATGTTGACGGATACAACTTCGCTTTGAAACAAGCTCGTTTCATGCAAGATCCTGCAACTACTGCTGCTAACTATGGTGCTACTGCTCCTCTTCGTAACCGTGGATGGATTATCCCATTGAACAAAGTTCAAGACGCTGAAGGGGTTCTTCGTAACCGTATCGAGTTGGTTTACAAGGAGATGGACGGATATAGCCGCTTCATGGAAATCACAGACGATGGACGTGCTTCTGCTCGTAAAATCGGACCAAGTGACGTTGCTCGTCTATACTTGTCATCTGACCTTGGATTTGACTTCTTCACATTGGAGCAATTCACTCGTATCGTAGCCTAACCTTAGGTTATCTTATACTGTAATAAAAGGGGGAGGGGAAACTCTCCCCCCTAATTACAAAAACACACACAAAATAAAAACAATAATAAATTTACAACTATGCTATTTCAAGATGGCCAAAAATTCATTTTAGATCAAGAGGATATTGACGAGTTGACCTCGGTTTTTCCTGAGTACATGACTAAGAAAAAAGCTGTTCGTATTACTTACAACGCTAATGTTGTGCAAAAGATTGAAACAAACAATCCAGCTGCACCTTTTGTATTTTCAAAGCCTACATTTAGCATAAACCTTTCTAACACTTGGGTAGACTATAACACAGGTGAACAAAGAGAGATTCGCTTCTCGTACCTTCCTGCAAGATATCGTTCTGACGGTTCTTCTTACTTTGAAGATAATCATATCATTGTAGACCACTCTTTTGTATTTAAACCAGGGGAAGACATGGAACTACTTTGGTTCTGTTATAACTTTAGTAAGTTGTTTACAAACTCAAAAATTGGTCAAACATCATCTCCCTTCCAATTTATTATCCAGCACAAACTTGTTGAGCAGAAGACTAGCACAACTATGTCAGAAGCAAAAACTAAAGTTGCTTTAGGTGAATTGCCAAGTGATAAGTTAATTGCCTTTGCTAAAACATTTATGGTTGTTGACGAGGAAGATACACAAGATGTTATTTTGGCAAAAATCTTCAGCACGATGGACTCAAACCTTGAGTTCAAGAAGTTTTTGATTTCAAAATTTGACAAGGACGCTGTGGATGAGGATATTGTTTCTCTCGTAGAAAAGGCAATATCAACAGGTCTATTGAAGTCTAATGAAGATGGGGACCAGGTACTTATGGTGATTAATGGCAAGGAAACTATCGTTGCCGACATCCCGTTTGACGCAAAAGGACTTCTAATCGCATACGTTTCTAAGGAGAAAAAGCTATACGCTCAGTTGAAGAAGGCTTTGTCTTAAACAAAAGATACAAATAATCTGAAATGGGGTACTTTTGTACCCTATTTTTTTTATCTTTGTGTATAAATTAAAAGAAAATGCCTACTACTCTAAGTTTTAACGTATCCACAAAAAAATACCAAGGAACAGCTACTCCATCAGCAACTGTTTACGCAAAGTTGACTGACCCGTCAGGTAATCTAATTTTGAATAAGAGTACCGCTGGTAATGCTTTTATTACAGCTTCGACTACTTCCGCTTTGTACAACCTGCCCTTAGACACTTCGTCTAATGTTTTGCAAGGCACATATACATTTGAGTATGGTGCAGTCGCAGGGATGGGTGCTGGAACTACTACTACAGTTTTGTACACTTACTCGGGTGTTAATATTGCTTGCCAAGAGTTCAACGTAACTAATGATTGCAACTTTTATCCTAACGGACAAATTACTGCAACAGATTCTACGAGTTACGGACTTTGGACAGTTTCGAGTAAGAGTATTCGTTTATACTTTCCTGTCGGACTTATTCCTGCTCCTGTCGTTCCATACTACGAAACAACAACAGCATCAACTCTTGTGGTCAACACATTAGCTACAGGAATGTGGACAGCGATACTAACAGCAAATTTAACAATCACTCAAGTTGACGGTTTAACAATAGTTGCTGTTCTAACAAAAACATTAAACCACAACGTAGCGTGTAACTCTCAACTATGTAGTGTTAACTCTGCACTTGACCAAATTACTGCGGCATATGCAGCTGACGTGGCTTGTGGATCTACAACTCCTCGTTACGCTCAAGAACTAACTTTAGCCAATGCTTACTACACCCAATATCAAATTGAAAGATCTTGCGGAGACACTCTTGCGGCAGATAGGTATGCTGAAAAAATCACTTCGCTTCTTGGCGAGTCGAGTTCTTCTTGCGGTAGTTCTTGCGGTTGTAGTGACTCTAGTTGCTCTTGCGATACTTCTTGTGGTTGTAGTGGAGAAAACATTACACCTGAGTGGGTTAACAACACGTCAAGCGAGTCGGGATATAAATCATATGTAGCCTTAATGTCTCAAACAGGAACTGCTGCACCTACTGCTGTTGAGTTAGAAAATAGTTTAGGAAATATTGTTTGGACTAGAAATAGTGCAGGTATATATTACGGCACGTTGTCAGGAGCTTTCCCAATTACAAAAACATTTGCTCTCTCTATTCAAGGAGGTGGGTACGATGCAGACGTATTGATTGGTGGCGGTGGAGATAAATATAATTTAGTTAGATTAAATGATAATGTTTTAGTTTTATCTGCAACTGGAGACACTCTTTTAAATTACTCTCCCATAGAAATCAGAGTTTATAACTAATAGAAGATTATGAATCTTAACGACATACTAAATCAGGTTTACAACAAGATTGGTAAGGATGCTTATGGCAACCTTATTACCCCCGATATTTATAACGAGGCTATTGAGTATGTCAACATAGATAAGATTAACGACTTCTTAGAGGTGTACGAAGAGAACCAAGAGATTACCGACAACCTTCGTCCTTTTATAGTTACGCTTGGGGATAACGGAATTACTCCATTACCCCTCGATTCTTACGGATACGGCATTCTTCCCTCTGATTATTTAAGGTATGGAAGGGCGAGTCGTTACGACTACGAGAACACTTCTACCGGATCTAATCAAATCTATCGTCACGTTGAGATGTTGTCGAATAAGGATTTTTCTTACAGACTTTCCACATCTCTATTCTCTCCGAGTTTAGCGAGACCAGTGGCAACAATTCAAAACCAAAAGATTTTAGTTAGACCTCAAGGCATACCAACAATTAATTTAACTTACGTTAGATTCCCAAGCCAACCTGTGTTTGACTACGATATTATTACAGCATCGGGGATGCCGTACTACTTAGCCCCAGGAACTACTCATAGCAACTCTGCAACTCTAACTTGTAATCCAAACTTCTCCCCTGGAGACCCAAGTATAAGTGTTGAGTTTGAGTACACAGACGATGTGTTGAACGACATTATAAACGAGTTGACTAAATACTTCATGATTAACTTAAAGGATCTTAACTCACTTGCAGTTATAGACATTGAAAAAGGATTAACGCCATGACGAAAAGACAACTTATAGAATTAATACAGGAGCGTCTTGCTTCGGGTGATGTGCCTAACGATATCTTAGGTCGCTACAAGTATAACACTATTGCTGCTCTTTTGGACATTGTGTTCCAAGAGGCTTCAACTGCCGACAATGAGTTAACTCAAAACATGGCGGTGCCTTACGTTGTTAGTGTAACTTGTGCAAACGGTAAGTACACAAGCACTTTACCAGTCTCTCCTATTGCAGGAAACAAGAGCGTGAAGTATGCTACAGACGATTGTTGTAACAACTACTTTGCTCGTCAGACTGAGGACCAAAATATTTTCTTGAGTACAATTAAGAGAATGGGCAAGGCAGAATTTTATGTTCGTGGCAAGCAGGTGAATTGGACGGCAGAGCCTCTCTCTGACAGCATAACATTTTACATTATTCCGTCTTTTTTAGATTCAGAAGAAGATGATGAGGTTGTTATGCCGACAACTGTAGGCCCTATCTTTGCAAGAATAATTGAGTTGATTAAGTCTACAGACGTAAGACCACAAGAAGTTATTAACAATACGGTTCAGGACAATGTCCCTCGCCCTACTAATTACTCCTCATAATGGAAGGAACTCCAATTAAAAACATTGAATACGTTGTTCAGTCATCTTTAAATAGGGTGAAGGGACAGACCGCTGAAATCCCTCGTGTGGAGCAAATTGCTATAGAGTGGATGACAGAGGTTGTTAGAGGTACAACTCCTTTTCCTTGCATGAAGGTTGCTCACTTAAAGGTGAACAGTTTAATGCAAGCGGCCTTGCCTGCTGACTACATGAGATATTCAAAGATTGCCCTCAACTACGGAGGTCGATTAATCACCTTGGGTTTGGATGTGAACATGAACATTCCAACCACCATGCAGGCTACAAATTTTGAACAAGTAAATAACAATGAGGCATCTACTAACCAAGGCGTTTTCTTTATCAACCACACTTGGAGGGGAACTTATTACCCTGCTCTATTCGCATTGGGAGGTGGCTTTAATCAGGCTTATTATAGAATTGACCCTACTAATACTTTCATACAGTTAAGTAATGGAATAGATGGTAGCGATGTTGTGTTGGAGTATTTAAGCACAGGGATAGACGTAAATTCTCAAACCCTTGTTCCCCCATACTACTTAGAGCCGATGAGGAACTATATCATTTGGCAACTTGCTGAATTTGAACCTCAAAAATATCCTGTTAATCCTCAAAATAGAGAAAGAATTTATACCGAGTCTATGGCTGAAGCCGCAATGGCCCAAGGTAATACAATTGATGAGATTTTGGACGCATACTATTCTGCTCCTGGACTAAAACTACGATAAGATATGTACCAACAAGGTGTCTTTTTTTACGGAGGTATGAATACTGACGATGAGGATCGTCTTATCACAAATGGTGACTATCGAAGTGCTACATTCTCTCGGAACTATGGAGTAAACTCTCCTTCCGAAGGTGCTTTGCAGTCAATGACAGGCAACCTTTTACAAAATAACACAGCCCTACCAGGGGGTGTTAATATTTTAATCGGTGCTTGCGAAGATGTTGAGTATAAGGCATTAATTCTCTTTGTTTTCAATGACCTTGGTCAGCATACAATTTGGAGGTACACTGTTGAAGATGCACAATATGAATTGATTCTTCAAAATTCAATTTTGAATTTTAAAAAAACAAACCAAATATACCATGCCAATGTAGTCAACAACTTGCTGTATTGGACAGATAACTATTTCAATAGCTACACCGCTAATAATTTCAATCCTCCTCGTAAGATTAATATCCAAAAGGCAATCCTTTACACTCAGTCAGCAGGAACAAACCCTGATGGATATTCAGAGATTACTTTCAATAATTTAGACTGGATTAAACACCCACCTCTATTTTCTCCAATATTTGCATATAACTCAGACCCAACGGAGAATTCTAATAATTTGAAGAATAAGTTGTTTCAGTTTCGTTACCAGTATGTGTATGACGATAACGAAGAGTCGGCATGGTCTCCAATCTCAGAAATGACTTTGCCTACCGCATCCGAATACATTGGTCAGACGGTTAATATCAACCCGTATATTGACAACAATATACGCTTAGATATAAGCACCGGGTCTTCTATAGTTCGCTTAATTCGTGTGGCGTATAGAATCGGAAACACAGGAGAGTTTTTTTTGTACAAGGAATACGACAAGACCCAATTAAGTTGGTCCAACTATACTACGGAAACAATTGATTTTAAGAACGAGACCTCTGGGCCTGCAATAAGCAACTCTGAAAGAAACTACGACCTAATACCTCAAATTGCAAAAACAATTGAATATTTACCCTCTAATGAGTTTGCAATAGGTAACTACATCGAGGGTTATGACAAGCAAGAGATAACCGATGACAATGTTGCTTTTGGTGTGGTTAGATATGAAATTGACGATACGGCATTTACCTACCCATTAGCATCGTATTTTAATGACTTCAATCCTAGCACGCCTGCTCCAAAAAAAGGTTTTTATGTTTTTTTTAATCCAATTGGAGATGATTTTTTTAAATATAGGTATCAAACAGGAGACATACTAATACTTCAATTAAAAGATTATAGCATCTCTGCGCCAAATACGGTAGCTCCCGATTCTACTATTTATTTTACAGTTCCGTCTATTGATCCTGTTGTTTACACGACTGATTTGCAAAAGTTAAATCAATTATGCGCTTCTCTTCAGGCATACTTACTAACTATAGGCATATCATCATCAGTTGAAGCCCCTGGTTCGGCAACTGGACCATTTCCATCCGTAGCTTGGCCATCTTTAAAAATAACAGGAAAAACTTGGTATAACAGAACACAAGCGCAAGCTACGCAAACTACTAATGGTTCAATTATAGTTTTTCGTGAAAATAAATCAACAAGAACATTTAAATCAGGAGCAAAGCACGAGTTTGCTTTTCAATACTACGACAGGGCAAATAGAGACGGGACAGTTTTAACAGTTCCTGTTGGTGATGTGTACGTTCCGTTTAATACGGATTTAACCAATTCTTCACTTAACGGGCCTCTTGGATTAAACAAAAAGCCATATGTCAACACTATAAATGTACTAATTAGCTCTACATATCGACCTCCAATATGGGCAGATACCTATCAAATACTCTATAAGCCTTCTACAAATATTTCTAACTTTCAACAGAGGTCGGTTAAAGAGGTGATATTTAATCCTGATTCAACAGCTAAACTTATTTTAGAAAATTACTATAAGGGAAATATTTTAGGAGCTTCAATAAATCAAACTCCATCAAAAGGAGATTTCGTACGTTTTGTTAGACAAAGAGCAACTTTTGATAAAGCAAAACCTTTAATAAACGCTTTTACAGCAAATGAAGTAAATCAACCTGTATCAGGCGTTGGCACATATGTTCTAAACTTATCATCTTATATTAGTGAAACTTATGACCCAAGTGGGAATATGTCAGCTGGAGTATTTACAGCTCCAAGTACAGGTCAGTATCAATTTCAAGGTGAAACAACATTATCTGTAAACTATGTAGCTTCTCCAATTCCAACAGATGCTTATGGCTATATAAGAATAGTTATAAACGGTGTTACAACTAACGATATCGGATTTACTTATACAGCACCGGGTAGTGTCCCGTTTTCATTCCCAATACTTATTGCAAACGAAACAATATCTTTAAATGCAGGAGATACAGTTCAATTTTATAGTGTTGTTATATTAAATGGAACAACCCCTGCTACTATAAATATTACCAATCAGTCTAGTTCGTATAGTATTTATTCAGTCGGTGCTGATTATGATAATTTTCAATATTACCCTAGTTATGTAACACAAGAGTCTAATTTAGAACAAGAGTTAAATGTTTTAAGTTATGACCCAGCAGGAGGGCCAGCAGGTGAAGAGGTTGTAGTCGTAAATAATTTTGACTCTAATCTACTTGGTCAGTATTTAGTGTTTAGTGGAACAAATACTAACAGAGCGATATGTACAGGTGGCTTCCAAATAGAAATTTATACCCCGAAATTAGAGAGTGAAAACGATCCTTGGTATGAAGTAGGTATAGAGTTTCCTATATTAAATGCCCACAGCAACTCAAGGCGTCATGCTGGTGATGTAAACCAAGTGTACGGCATTACAGACGGGGAGGTTTATTTAGATTGCGGAGATGTTTATATTCGCCAAAGAGTTATGTCTACAGGGTATCAATACGTTGGAGGCTCTGCTGATATTGGCGATGCAAACGATAACATTGGTGCTTGGTTCTGCGAGGACCCTCACTACTCTGACTTTTACACTTCCAATTGGAACAATAAGGGTCGCTTAGGACTATTCTCTCCATTTGCTAAACAACAACACTTAAAGTCATCTATTTATCACACTAACGCTCTTATTGACAACACTCAAATTAACGGGTTAAGTCGAATTGAATTCTTTAACAACGTGGCGTTAAAAGATGAACATGGAGGTATAAACAAGTTGATGCAAATTGGAGACACTCTCAAGGCGTTTCAAGACAAAAAGATTACTTCTGTTTATATCCAAAAGGCATTTGCTCTTAACGGAGACGGCACTAATAATGTAATCCTTTCCGACAAGACGTTTGCAGGTATTCGTCCCCACGATGATGACTACGGATGTATTCATCCAGGGTCTGTGTCCAAGGTTGAGAACAACGTATTCTTCTATGACTTTTATAACGCTGCTGTAGTTCAAGCTACTCAAGGTGGTTTAATAAATATTTGTGAGGGTGAACGTAAGTTTTCTGTTGGAATTCGTAATTTCACTAATAACATAAGAAGTTACGAAACTCTCGCTGGAATGAACTCTAATGTAGTGTCTCACATCAATCGGTCTAACGGTGAGTACGCCTTGTACGCAGGAACAAATATTGATGAGATACCTAACAGCGTTCAGTTTTTAACTTTTATTATCGATGCACCTAGTGAAGTTCGTATTGATGGTGATTTCACTTACCTATTTACACCAGGGTCTACTTTCACAATAATTGGTGCCACATTTCCAAGTAATAACGGAACTCGCACTGTGACATCCTCGTCTCTTAATGTAGGTTTAAATAAAACTATCGTTCTTGTGTCTCCTGGTTTTGTTTCTGACGAAAAACCTTCTCCCGGAACTCTTATTATCAGTCCAGAAATTAATATTTCTACTGAAGGAATTATTTACTCTTTCAACAGACAGCGTTGGACATCTTATACAAATCACCCTGTTATATTTGCCTATCAGTTTGGTAATAGGGCATACACCTCAGGCGGTTCAATTTCGTCTAATATTGGTAAATTGTTTGAAGAGGATAAAGGGGCAACGGAGTTAACATTCTTTAGCGAAGGGGAAACTCAACAAATAGAGTTCTTGTTTAACCCCAACCCAACGATAGTTAAAAGATTCTTGACCTTTACAACTCAGTCAAATATGCCGTTTAGTGTGGATGTTACAGTTCCTGCAACAAATCAGTACCCTTACGGAATGAGTTCCGACATCTCAATTGCTAATTTTAGAAATCAAGAGTCTTATTACGTCTCTAAATATTTTAGAGATAAAAATGATCCTAACCCATTTATAATAGGAGTTTTAAAAAGATTAAACGGAAGAGAGTTAAGAGGGTATGTTTTGAAACATAGTTTGACCAATACTGTGACAAATAAGAAAATGATATTGTTCTCAGCAAACGTGAACTTTGTACCATCAGAACCTATCATGCAATAAAATTTGTATATTTGATTAAAATTTAAGTTATGGCAGGACTAGAAGGATTAGCAAAAGCAAACCCATATTTACAAGCGGCTGAAATAGCAGGCACGTTAGGTATGGGTACTTACCAACTTATTAAAGCGAAGCAACTCCAAAAGAAACTTGGGGACAGACCAGTTTATGATTATACAGAGGCGAAGGCTGCTAATCAAGGTCAACTTGCCTTGGCTCAGGGAGAGGCTCCAGGACTTGCTCAACAGATGCAGGGTGTAAACCAAACACTTGCAAATACAACTCAAAGTATTGCCAACATGGCACCATCGGGAGCAGCAGGATTAGGTGCTTTAGTTCAGGCAGGTGCAGGAACTCAACAAACTGTTGCTGACCTACTTGCAAATGCGGCTCAACAGAAGTTGGGTCTTCAACAGAACTATTTGGCAGGAAAAGCGGCTAATCAACAATACGCAGACAAAGCGTTTGACATAAATAAAATGGACCCTTACACTCAAAAGGTAAACGAGATTGCTGCAATGAAGCAAGCAGGTCTTCAAAACATCGGAGGTGGTGTAAGCGCAGGTGTTGATATGTCATCTACAGCAGCGGCAAATGAAGCGTTAGCAAAGGGTCAAATAAAAGACAACGAAGCTATAACAGCAATGTTAATAAAATTAGGTCTTCTAAAAGAAGGTGATGTTACAAAATAAATAATCAAGAGAGATAAGATGGCATTAACACCAGGATTATATGTACCGCAAGGTCAAGTAGGAACAGGCGCAGCTTATGTGCATCAGATTAAAGACAGATCTGGATATTTAGAAGCTATTGCAAAAGCATCTGAAAAACAAAGGCTTAACCAAGAGAAACAGATGGCTAAACTCAAAGGTTTCGACTATGGAAAAGTAGTGGACGAAAACATGAAAAAGCATATATCTGCAAAATACAAAGAAGGACTTGAAACTTTTGCTGCAATTACAGCCGCAGGTGGTGATATCGCAAGTATATCTACACCCGAAGGTCAAGCATTTAGTGTGTGGCAAAATCAAATAAAAGATGAGGCTGATACAGCCGCCCTTGCCGAGGCGAATAAGGAGAAGTTTTTAACTTCTTATTCAACACGTCCGGAGTTATACGACACCGATATTGCATCCGCTGTTTTAGAAGAATATGAAGCGGCTACTACCCCTGACGATAAGTTGAGAGCAACTCAAAATCTAGACCCTCTTCATTTAAAACAGTTTAATTACAACAAATGGATTCAAGAGGAGATTGAACCTGCTAAAACAGATAAGGAAATTATAGAATTAGGAGAAGATATTACAGAATATCAAAATGTTTACAATAAAAAACTTGAAGAAATCCCTTCGATATTAGCCACTAAACCAGGTTACAGATTAGCTGAAGTTCAATGGAAAAAAAGAAAAGAAAAAGGGGAGGCAGGTTTTGACCAACCTGATTTTCAAACATTTTTAGAAGATCAAGTTGCTCAACAAAAAATTATTAGAGAAAGTAAGTCAGAATCTCCTGCGGCTCAAGGAAATAATTTTACTATAGTTATGCCTGGAGAAGACGCAAGTAAAGCAGTAACAACGCCTACTTCAAATGTACAGGGAATGGCGATAAATCTCCCTGACCTTAAAGAGGCATTTGAAGGTACAAGTCCTAATAACCAAGCGTTTTGGGCAGCAGGTACTGGAAATGTACCTAAATTAGTATTGAAAGGTAAGGGTAATGACCCGGCTGCATACGGGCTTGACGCAACTGTGGCGGAAGCAGACGGTGATGATCCAAACGGTATTAAAATAAAGGGAGATATGTTGTGGAAGTTTAGAATACCTACACAAGGTCAAGTCTTTCAACCTCAAGATAAGTCTGACCTATCTCGTCAGTTTAAAGACGCTAACTTTTTTGATGAAAATGGTAAGGTTACAGGAGGAGAACCTGCTGATATGTATCAAGATCAGTTGGGTGACTTATGGATAGACTTAACTGATGAAAAAGGAGGTCTTAAACACATTATAGTAGCTGTTGGTGGGTACACTCAAACGTATAAAGATTCATATGGTGACTTAAAACCAAATCCTTTGAAGTCAGTAGCTGAAAAGAATCAAGCGGCTCTTGAAAAATCGTTGGGTGTAAAGTTTAGTGACTTTGCCAACAAGTATTTTTACAACAACATGAATATAACAAAGTAGAAATAAGGCTTATCTATTAAATGAAATTAGTATATTTGTATATACAATTTTTATATGGCAACCTTACAAGACCTCTTTAACGAAATACAAGCAGATTCTAGAATTTCAAATCCTCCTACATTTGAAGACTTTCAATCTAAAATGGAAGACCCTGCATATGCAGAAAGAGTTAATGAAATATTAGGTAGAAACGGCTACGATGTAAACGCTTACGAGGGATTAAAAAAAAAAGAGGAGTCTATGGTCGAATCTGCTCCGCTATCTCAGCAGGAGTCAGAGCAGCCAAGCGAAACTACAGAGCCAACCCAGACGGTTGGTACTGAGCCTACACAAGAAGTAGTTACAGAGCAAGTAATTGAAAAGCCAGTCTTTTCAGCACCTGCTCCTATAAATACAATTTCTCCATTTAAAAAGAAAAAACCGCAAGAAACTAAAGAGGAACTTGCGGCAAAAGCAGTTCCGTTTGACGATTCTTATAACGTATCTATGGGTTATTTCAACCCAACAACTAATAAGGTTGAGGTGCTTGTAGAGCCAAAAGAAGAGGGGTCTTTTCCCTACACTCAAGTTGTTGACGCAGGTGATCCTTGGTTAGAGTCTGTAAAGAAGACCTTTCCTGGAATGGCTATGTACGCTGATGAGAAGGAATGGAAAACCGCCTCTGCTCAAAAGATGGCAAAGGAAGAGAATGCAATTCCCCCAACTAGCTTAGGTGCTTTGCCTATGACGCCTGTGGATATTAGCGGAAGAAAGGCAGGTCCTTTAGGAAAGATAATTCAAAAAACATTTGGTTGGGATGACGCTAGATTAGAGCAATTTTATACAGACCAAGATAAAAGGAAGGCAAACAGAACTCCATTGGAAGTTTGGGGGTCTGAGTTCAATAAGTTTTTAAAGGGTTCAAAAGATGTTGCTGAAATACAACAAGCAAAAGAATGGGTAAAGCAAGAAAATATTGCTAACGCCACAGCCGCAAAAGAAAAGTATGAATTTGTATTTTCAAATGGTCGCAGCAATTTAAATCACGATAAAAATGCAATATTAGAAGAGTATGCCACCAACCCAGATGCAGCGTATTCTAAGTTTAAAAACTTTAGGTCGGACGTTACCCTTGATTATTACGATGCTGAAGAAAGGTATTTAAATAATAAAGGTGAAGATCAAGACCAAATTAGGTTTGAAAGGTCAAAATACGAGGCTTTAATTAATGACGAGCGTAACGGAAAAGATTTAGACCGAGTTGATGAGCAGTTTATTCAAGCACAAGAATCTCGTGCAATGAATGCTTACTCTAACACCCTTGGCTCTGATGTTACTCTATTAACATCAACCAAAGAGTACGAGAAGGCATCCAAGGATTTAAGAATTACAAACTTTAAAATTGTACAGGCTCAAAAAAGACTACAAGAGTTAGGTTATGATGTTGCTGGGAAAGCTATAGAGGAACAAGGTAAAACATTAACCCAACAACAAATTGAGGCAAAAAAATATGCCGATGAGATGACCTCGTTAAACGATGACTATGAGGAGTTTACTACACCATTAACATCTCGTCAAGATGTTATCAACAAGAGAATAGAAGAGTTGCAAACCAAAGGAGAGGTTACGAGAGAAGAAGAGGCGGAATATTCTCAATTGGTTGAAGAGTTCAATGCTATTAATGAGCAAGTTAACGCCAAGACTTTAAATTACACAACGTCTTGGGGAAAAGCCCAAGAAAATTACAACAAGTATTATACTGAATCAAATGCTCTTTACCAAACAATTAAAGAGCAAGAAAAGAAAATAAATGACCCCGAGGTTCAAGCGTTAGTTAAAATTATTAACAACGCTAATGACGAAAAGAATTTTGTAATAAACCAAACCGGAGTAGATGCGGCAGCGATTTCTGACTTGACTATGGCTGCTGACAGAGTTGACTTAGTTAGTAAGTTAAATGAAAGATCTAAAGGTCATGAGGAATCTTCTGTAAATCGTTTTGACGATATTCGTGAGAGAGAGAAGATGGATTTCTATATTAATTTGTATGGAAAAGTTGCTGACGAAGCGGTGGGATCACCTTTTGTTAGTGGGGCTGTAGAGTTTACTAAAGGTGCTGTTAATACCGCATATAAAATGGCATCTGGATTGTTATTTAGTCCTGTTTATATTGCTAATTTATTTGCCGCTGACGATGAGTATTCTGAAATGGACAGGGTTACGGAAACTTTATCAGACGCAAGCACGGTGTTAGACCCATTCACATCGGTTAGAAGCGATGCTGACATGGTTGACAAGATATTAAACGCTACAGGTGGTGCAGCAGTTCAAATGGCGGCAATGGCTACAGGCTCAGGAGTTTTAATGGAGGGTGGTATGGGTGTTATGGCGGCCCAAACCGTTACAACTTTCATGTCCTCTTTCCCAATGAACTACCAAGACAATATCAACTCGGGAATGAATCCAATGGACGCTAGAAACATTGCTTTGATGAACACCGCTACTGATGTTTTATTAGAAGGAATATATGGCGAGGGTAAAATTTACAAGGCAATAAGAGCTAGTCGTTCAAGTGCTATTAAAGAGGGTATTAAGGCTGGTAAAAATGTAGACGAAATAATGGCTGACTTTTATAAGTCTCTACCAAAAGAAGTTGCTGATAAAGCTAAAGACGTGGGAGTTAGAGCTGTTGCAATAGTTGAGGGAGCAGCTTTAAACGCTTTTGAAGAAACTACTCAAATGGTAGGTCAGAAAGCTACAAACCGAGCGTATAACTATATAAACGATGGCTCTGTAGCTGAAGTGGAGACTAATGGAGAAGAGGTAATATTAACAACTATACCTGCCTTATTATTAGGGGGAGCAGGTAACGCTACTATAGACATTGCCTCTACACAATCAAGAGACGCTTTATCAGAAGGAATTTTATATGTAGGAGCAAATAGCAACAACTTTTTATCAGAGATAGAAAAACAAGTACCAGACTTTTATAACGAGAATAAAAAGCAATTAGAAGAAATTTCAATGGTTGCTAAAGAGTCTCAGAAGTTACCCGGATACGCTAACCTAGACGCTAACTTAAAGGCTCACGTTTTATCTGAGACAATCAGAAAAAAGAACCTTGAGGCAGCCATGAAAAACTTTGGTTTGGAAGACCCTAAAACTAAAGAGGAAATAGCAAACATTGATACTGAAATAAAACAAATTCTCGCAGGAGAAAAAACATCAACTATAACCGAAACACCACAAGAAAATGCCGTACAAGAGCCAAGCACAGGAGAAGTTCTTCAACGCCAACCGCAAGAAGTTGGAGAAGCAGGGAGTCAACGTAAAGGAGTGGAACCAGTCCTCGAAGGGGAAGGTACTACCCAAGAAGTTGGGAAAGAAGAAATAGTAGCCACTCCACAAGAAGCCAAAGAACAAGAGGCGATGCAAAATGACATCGACCAAGTTCAGCAGTCGACAGGCACCGTTATTAATTTAAACGAGGACGGGACTCTTACTATCAACGCTCCTCAAAGAGGTGGTCAGTCTAAAAAAGACGCTGCCATTGAGAACGCTAAACAAGAGTTGACTAACCTTGGTTACAATGTCGAGAGTAGAGTTGTACAACCTACTCAACAAGAAGTTGTACAAGAGGAAGTACAACCCGAGATTACAGACGAAGAGTTTGACAACTCAATCAAAGAGGCTGAGGGAATGGGTGTGGTTGCTGGTTCCGAGGCAATAGCTGACTTACAAACTCGTACTGCCCAAGACCCGAAGAAGGGTAAGATTGTTTCTCAAGCGTCTCGTGCAGTACAAGCACTTAAGTCATTATTCCCAAACATGAACATTGTCCTCCATGAGAATGATGAGTCATATAACAACGCAATGGGAACTTTAGGGGGTACGGCTAACACTCGTGGTCAGTTTGTGTATAAGCCTACTGCCGATGGTAACATCCAAGGTGCTGTGCATATCAACCTTGACAGAGCAAACGCAAGAACAATTGCTCACGAGGTTACTCACGCTGCTCTCCTCAAGATGTTCAAAGGAGATGGAAAGGTGTTCGGAAACTTTAAAGACAAGTTAAAGGACATTGCCAAGAACCAAAAGATGGTTATCACAGACAAGGAAGGCAACCAAGTAGAAACTACATGGGGAGACGAGGCTGAGAAACTATCTAGCAGATACCAAACAGAAGATCAGGCAGAAGAATATCTATCTGAACTTGCAGGTCTTGTTGCGGAGATGGATACAGAGAATCCTACTAACAAGAGCATACTTCAAAAGATTGCCGAGTTCATCAACAAGTTTATTTTGAGTAACCCTCAACTTAACGCTTTAGGTATAAAGCCAATTACTGATACATCTTCTGCGGAAGAGGTGTTGGAATTCTTCGACACTCTTGGTAAGAAGATTTCTAGAGGAGAGGAGATTAAAGAATTTGATGACGTGAACTCACTTGGTCTTAGTGGTAAAGTTAATGTCTCTGAAGGTGTAAAGTCTAAAAGTTCAATAGACTCCGGTGAAATAAAAAGGTTTCCTGTCAACCCAAACACAAGGGTTGAAGAGGGTGTTCCTTTAGAGCAATTCAACGGAAAGAGAGTTAACCTAATGGAGTCAGATCGTATGACGGGTGGTTACATAAGCGACTCTGAGGGTAACCCCTTGTTTAAATTTTACGGGGGTGTATTTTACCCTGTAATTACAGGAAAGTGGTGGGCTTCAAGAAACAAGATGAAGGCAAAAGGAATCGCTGAAAACGCAAACAAAAACAGAGACAAGGACGGGTATATTTATTCCGCTCCTATGATTGGCTCAGACAAGCAACACATGAGCAACACAGATATGTTGACCGTCACTGTTGAGCTGATGAAGTTTGACGCTAATTCAAAAACATCAAAGGTTAAAAAAGCTGACGTTATAAGTTACATTGACAAGGCGTTTAGTAATAAGAGTGTTCAAGGCAAAAAAGCTGTAGTAAAAACTGTCTTGAAAAAGTCAAACAATATAAATGAATTATTTAATGAGTTGGAGTTTGTCTTGTTCCAAGAGGGGGATAAGATATTAGACAAGAACGGAAGTCCGATATTGGACGAGAATAAAAAGCCAATATCAAACTTTACGTTTGAGGAAAGGTTAGCAATAGTTAACTCTATCTTAGGAGACCCAAAAGTTAAAGAAGCAAGATTCCCATCGGCAGGGTCTATATCAGACGCTGCTAAAAGATTTGAAGAGCCAATTACGGCAAAGGCTAACAAGATAGGGGACTTGGTTACCATAATGAGAACTAAAGGCACTTTACAATACAAAACATCCGAGGTTAATGACGACTTTTATCACAAGTCTTACCCAGAAGAAATTTATGCCGTTAACGAAGACGGCTCCCCTGCTGAGATTGAAGTGTATGTATTAGAAGGGGCTTATAGCATGAACGATGTTTTGCCTTCTTTAACTCAGTCTAGCGGAAAAGAGTTTACATGGGACGAGTATTTAGAAAAACACAAGTCTGAAAATTTAGCAATAGCTCAATACAACAGAACTGCTAAATTAAGTAGTGCGTCCGGTGAAATCAAATCAGGCGTTAAGACAAAGTCTCAAATGGATGACGTTCAGCGTACAGCACAGATGTACAACATGAGCGAGCAAGGTTTCTTTCCAAAGAACGCTGACGAGTTTAAGATTAACAAGGACTTTGAAAAGTTTGGTTTAAAATCAAAGAGAGCAAACCCTACTAATTTTGGTCCAGGTTCTCTATACTTAGTTAACCAATCAGGAAGAAAGGTTAATCCATTTGGAGTAAAAAGAAAAGCTCAAATTGATATTGACGCAGCAGAGAGTCCTCTATACCAAACGAGAACTAAAGAGGATGTGCCTTTTGTATCTAACGAGCAAGTTAGAAATGATGTGCCTAAGATGGATGCGACTACTCGTCAGACGGAGGCAAAGAATATTAAGATTGAGCCAGGAATGTTAGTGGGTTCTCGAATAAACATTAACGCATCTAAGTCATTGGGTTACCCTGTACTTACTATTCACCATACATTTGATAAAGGCAAACCTCAAAAAGAAAATCCAAACGCTTCAAAAGGAGAGGCAATTGGACAGAGAGGTAACGTAACCCTCTCCAATGTAAACTTCAACGTAAGTCAGAGCGAAAGAAATAAGATTGCTGAAGGTCGTGCAAAGGGAGTAATGGCTATGGCAGTTGGTCGAGTGATGGATGTTGAACCAAACTTTGATGGAGTTGAACTCTCGTTTAATCCTAATCGTGAACATTTATTTGTCGATTCTGAAGGAAGGGCAGTTAAATCAGCAGAAGAAGTTACTGTTATGGGATTCAAGGCTTACGCTCGTGGTAAGATAACTTACTTTGAAGATTTTGAAGACCCAAGAAGTCCTAAGTATACAGCACCATCTCAAACCAAGTTTGCTAAAACAAAAGAAGAACTTGTTAAGATGGCTGACGATGTAGATACCGGCAACACAACTGTTGAAGAGGTTGGTGTTCCAGAGTTAGCACCCGAAGTAGTTGCCGAGGCGATTACCGCTTTCTCTGATGCTATTGAAAATGGTTCTACTATTGAAGAGGCTACAGAAGAGGTTGCGCTTATTTTGGAGAATAGTGCTGAAGAAGGTCCTCGCAAAGTAACTCCTCCATCAGAAAAGACAGAGCCTGTTTCTGCAAATAAAAAAGAGGAGAAGCCTAAGGCAGAGAAAAAAGAAAAGGTTGTAGGTCCTATACTAAGCGACTCGGAAACTATCGTTGCCTTCACTATTGCAGGAAACGCCAAGTCTATCATGGACACTACTGGAGTTGCTCAAGCAGATGCAGTTAACGAAGCGGTCCTTGAAATTACCAACGGGGACCAAGAGTCTGCTGATAGATACTTAGCTCAACCAGGAATTAAAGAGGCGGTCAATAACAAGATAAAACAGATTAAGGCGAAGACTGCAAGAGAGTTAGAGGCTGAGTCTCCAAAGATTACAATTAGTGAGCGTAAACTTCTTTTGGACAGAGTTAAGGCAGAAATCAAAGCTGCTCTTGAAGGTCGCAAAGAAGGTAAGAAAGAAGGGGTGGAACAAGCTACTGAAAAAGCTCAAAAGACAATTGATGCTCTAAATAAAAAGTTAGAGGAAGGAAAGATTACTAAGCAAGAGTTGCAAGACAGAATCAAAGAGCTTGGCTATAACATCCGATTTGAGGCTGGAGTTGCAAGACTTGCAGGAGAGAAGACTGGAAAGTCTATGGGTAAAAAGTTTGGAGAGTTTGTTGGGTACTTCAAGGGACTCAAGGCAGGAAGAACTGAGCAGAGAGGTTTGGGTGCTTTAGTATCTGAGTACATAAAAGACGTGGTGGACAATGAGTTTGGCAAGAAGGGTACCGTCTCTCCCGCTACATTGAAGTCTATTGCTCGTAGAGCAGCAACTATCTCTAACCAAAAACAATTGGATGCCTTTGTGTCTTACTTGGATAAGGTTATTGCAAACAGAAGACTCGCTGAAGGATTAAATGAAATCAAGAAACTTCAGAAGCAGTTGTTAAACAAGGTTGGGTATCAGTACACATCTAACATGAAGATGTTTGCCAAGTTCGATATGTTTACAGCGGACGGAGACTTAGCGTTTGATATGCTTACCATGACTGAATACTTAGACGCTCTTCGTGACTTGACTAGCGATAGAGTACCAAAGATTGGCAAGATGATGGAATTGTTTGACGATATGTACGACATCAACCAACAGAACCAGCCTGCGCTTAAAACCGCAATTGACTCACTTAATGAATGGCAAATAGCAGTAAATAAGTTGTTTAATACCGCTAAAGATATCATTGTTCAAAACAACGGAGTGGTTGATCTAGCCGAATCTTTTCAAAACTATAGGGCATTTAAATCTAATGTAAAGAAATACACAAACGCACTTGATGAGTTACTAGTCACAGGCATGATTAGTGAATCTGACTACGAAAGGATGTTTAATGATGTTATTGAAAAATCTGCTGTTACAGATACTTACGCTTCTGAGTTCCAAGACCAAATAGATGAGTTGAAGAAGATGTTGATAGACGGTATCACAGACAAAGGTGATTATGGATTTATGGACTCAATCAAGGATTGGTTGAGTAATTCTCCTAACTCATTTACGGAAAATCAAAAGAAATTGATTGACCAGTTAATGAGAGCGACTCCTAAAAACTTGATGACTTTAAGTCTTGAGGATCTTGACTTGTTAAACCAAGTTACTGCTCAGATTGCTGAGGCAGGATTTGTTGACGAAAAGAATTTAAGAACCCTATTAGATCGTGCAGAAATTAGAGGCAACGAGGTTGGTAAGAGTTTAGTTGAGCAGTCTCAAAAAGTTCGTAACAAATACTCAAACCCTAAGAATGGATACATCAAGATGATGAGAGACACTCTAGGAAAGAGCGTTGTGTTCTGGGAGTCTCGACTAGGAATGAAAGAGAATGGTGCTTTCAGAAAGCATTTGATAGACCCAATCGTAAGAGCAATCAACGGATGGGAGAAAGACTCTCAACGAATTCTAAAAGACTATCAAAGAAAAGTTGATAAAATTAGGGGCATAAATATTTTAAAGAAACCTTCGGATATTAAAAAACTTATCAACAGAACCAAGATTGAAAAGTTTAAGTTAACCACCGATGGAACTTTGGTCCCTAACGGAACAGTGAAGGTGTCAAAAGACGCTTACGATAGAGTAATGATTGGTGTTGTTGGACACATACTTAACAACGCATGGAATGCTAAACAGAAGAAGAAAACTGTTAACGATTGGTTGGGTAAGCAGATACTTAGTGCGGAGCAAAGAAATAAGATGCAGAACGAGGATGTCAACGAGTTGGATATTGTAAATAATATTTACAACGACTTGAAGCAGATGTTTCCTGACGGAAATGGAGGGTTGGACCACATGGCAGTCCTAGAAGCATTTGAATCAGATCCTACATCTATTCTTACAAGCAATCAGTTGGAGTATTACAAAGCTGCACAAAGTGCCTTACAAGAGGCAGGGGAGTATATTAACAGCGCAAGTGGCATCAGAAACCAACAGCATGAAACTACTCCTTACTATATGCCGAGACAATCTATAGGTACAAGAAAAGCAGCTTTAACATCTACAGATATATCTTACAATAAAAATGTTGGTCCAGCAATACGATCAGGAGCTTCTTATCAGCGTGTTCTTCAAGTCCCAACAGAGGCTATCCGTTATAACATAGATAGACTTGTAATGACTAATGTTAACGAGGGTCTAAGAGATTATTATTTGACTGACGCTAAAAGATATGTGAACGAAGTTTTTTCTAACGCACAAGAAAATGCTAAATCAGATGAGGTTGTAATGTTGAATAACTTAAAACAATTGAGTGACACAATAGCCCCATTTGCTTTGGAGAAGTCTAAAAGTACATTTGGGTTATCTAAGTTAATGGGTAAGTTCTTTGTTGATGCTTTAATAGGAATTGTAAGAACGCCTGTTGAATTTACAACCAACCTTATTTCTTACGCAGTAGGCAACAGAAGTTTAAGATCTTTAACATTGCCATTCAGTCCAAAAGAAAAGCAAGAGACGGACAAATTATTATCAGAGTTCGACTCTTCGGTTCAGTTTACTGGATTAGAAAAGAAAGTTAAACTTAGTGGGAAGAAAGGTATTGACGGATACTTAGATAGAGAAAGCAATTTCGGTTTGATTAACAAGTTCCTCAACAACATAACTGGATTTATGAGAAAAGGGGAGTGGATGTCTCAGTTCGAAAGAGATTTTCAAAATAATACAGGAGAGAAGTTTAACTACGAAAAACATTTTGTAAAAGAGAAAGCGAAGTATTATGATGATATGAAAAGAGCCGCTTCAGATGCTGACTTTAGAATGAGAAGAATTATGAAGGGCGGCAACAAAGCAGAGCAAAGACAATTCATTGAATGGGTTCCTTTCGTTAAGAAGGCAAGAATCTCAGCAGATTCAGCAGCTGCACCTTTTGTAGGTATGTTCTCTGGTTTTATTAACCATGACGCTGATAACCTTATAGGAGGTATGCGTAAAGTAATTACAAGAGGAGAAATTAAAGATGGTTTGACCCAATCTTTAGGTGCTTATAGTAGATTGGCTTTGTACCCTGTGTTGATGGTTATAGGAAAGGCTATAGCAAACTTAAATTTAGGTGACGATGATGAGAAGGAAGAGGCTCAAGAAACTTTAGATTCTCTAAAAACAACACAAGGTTGGATTGATATGGCTATATTCTCAGCAAAACAAGTTGGAGCAACTTTATTTGGAGGTAAGTACGCAGCCGGTGGTAAGATTGTCGGATCTCTTTTATTAGATGCTGCCTACACTATAAGTGGCATGAATGGCGATAGGAAACAACAAAGACTTATTGAGGATACAATGAGAGAGTTATACTTTGTAGACCCTATTGACTTCTACAACCTACCTTCAGAGAAAGATGATATTGCTTTACAAATATCTGCAAACCTCGAACCGATTATTGGAATGGCAGTTAATGCCGTGGCTGATTTTGCTAAGGATGTTCAAAATAAAGGAAGAGAGCAAGTTACTCTTTACGACATCTACGAATGGACTCAACAAACTGAAGAGGGTAAGCAATGGATGTATATGACAAATTCTTTAGCAACTTTAGGGCAGACATTAACGGTTATGTTTACTCCAGGTGCTATTCCACTTATTGACGATTATGTACGTTGGGCAGAAGATGAGTTGTCTCAAAAAGAGCCAAACGAAAACACTTTGTACAAAACACCTGGTGGTGAAGTAATAGACATGAGAGATTTATTTTTAGATGACAGCCAAAGAGTACCTATTAATACTCCCGGAATAAGCACAAGGGAGAGAGATAAATATTCTATATTGGCAACTGAAAAATTCAATAAAGCAATTGAAAAGGAAGGAAAGTCACTAAAGGATTTATTTGCCGATGAGAAGTATTTGCAAATTGATTACCTCTTTAATAAGGCTAAATATGACGCTGGTTCTGAACTAGGTTTTCCTACTGAAAGATGGAGTGAGACTGAGGGGGAGATGGTATCAGGAGAACCTATACCATTAAGTGAAAGAGATGATTTGCCAGAAAGTGAGGTGACTTTAGAAAAACTTCATCAGCAAATTATAAAAGGAAAACAATTGAGCTTTGTTCAGAACATTAAGGAGAAAAGAAAGGCTGAAGACTATATGTTTAAAGAGTTGGATAAAAACCCAAACATAAAAAATGATTACAAAAACGCTACTATCGGTGGAAAACTAGGTGTCAGAGAGTATTTTAAAGCAAAATATCTTTACGATAAGTATAAATTAACCGAACCGCCTGTTTCGTCTAACTATTTCATAAAAGAAAAAGGCAAAATAAAACAGGTTGAAAGTATGCCAACAGAAGAAAATTAAACTAAATTTGTAACACTCTTACTATCATTAAAATGAAAAAACCAGAGAAATTATCTCAACCAGTTATAAACTTACTCCTGCCTCGTTTGCAGGATGAGTTTAATGCGGCATATTTTTATCGCTCTGCATCTAACTGGTGTAAAAATGTAGGCTTCTTTAAGGCAGGTGCTTTCTTCGACAAAGAGTCGGAGGATGAGTTCGGTCACGCTAAGAAGATTGAGAACTACTTAGTCGATTGGAATATCACCCCTGCTCTTCCAACGATTCCAAAGCCTACGCTTGAGTTTGCTAGTATAGGCGAGGTCATCAGCATGGCATATGACATGGAGTACAAGTTGTACGAAGAGTATGAGGACACGAGCATGAAGATTTTTAAGACGGGAGACCTTTGTGTGTTTGACTTCCTCCAACAATATCGCACAGGGCAGAAGGATGCCGTTGCTGAGTATAGCGACAAGTTGAATGTGTTAGAAGGAACGGATACAAAAAGTAAGTTTGAGATGTTAATGTTGGAAGAAATTTTATTTGGATAATGGTATCATTAAGCAAATACGCAACCTTAGACGAATGCAGTAGATCAGTTACTGCCTCTCGTCTCGGCATTGATAACAACCCTCCACTAGAGGTTAGAGACAATCTAAGGGAAATTTGTTCAAAAGTTTTTGACCCATGCCGAGAGTTTGTGGGCGGCCCTTTGGCTATTGCATCGGGATATAGATGCCCAAAACTTAACAAGGCGGTTGGTGGTTCAAAGACGAGCGAGCATATGCTAGGTCAAGCTCTTGACATTGATTGCGATACATTTGGCGGAAAAACTAACGCTGAACTATTCTATTTTATTAAAGACAATCTTGATTTCAATCAATTGATTTGGGAGTTCGGGACAGACAAGAATCCAGAATGGGTTCATGTTTCCTATTCAAGACTGCACAATAAAAAGAAAGTTATAAAGGCTACAAAAGTAAAAGGTAAAACTATATACACTATTTTCAAATGAGCAATCATCAACAACAAATAACGGAAGGGATAACAGGTACAATCAGTAGCATTCTATTATCAGTCCCAGCTTGGTTGTTGGACGTTGAGTTTGCTCTTAAAATGTTTTGCCTTTTCTTGTCGGGCATCGCCTCTATCTACACCATAATCAAAATGGCTAAGAAGAAATGAGTGAAACTATAATTAGCAAGATGCTTGATTATGGAGTTCTAGGTATCTTATGCGTAGCCTTAGGGTATGCTGTGTATCGTTTTTGGCAGCAAGATAGAGCTGAGAAGAAGCGTTTAATTGAACGCTTAGAGAAGTTGAATGACGAACTTAGAGAAAAAAAATGAAGTGGTTAAAGTCACTATTAAGTTCTGAAGGAGATGCAAGTACAAAAAGGGTTAGTGCAATACTCTCTCTACTCGTTTGCATATCGTTGGCATACGTTGCTACATTCACTTCCTATAGATGCCCTGACTATATGTTTGAGGGACTTCTCGTCATAGCAGGAGGGGGTTTGGGACTTACGGTTATTGAGAGTATCTTTACACGATATAAGAAGAAGGATGACACACCATCCGAACAATAACAAATAACAAAAAAAACAAATGAAATGTTCTCTACCATTCTCTCTCTCCAAGGAGGAGAAAAGTCTCATTGAACTATATACAGCTATAAGCGATTCTGTAAACACAGGAGACATCAGATGGCAAATCTTTAAGGAAGAGTCTATCGCTCCAAAGAGTGTTAAGGTCACAGGGTACATGACCATTGCTGACAAGAGGAGCGACACCTTTTCTGTAGTGTGCGAGGAAGAGAAGCCGAGAGAGGCCCTCATCGCAATTGCCAACATGAAACTTCTCGTTATGACCTGTACCTCTCTAGGTATACCTATTGACTTTGAGTTTGAGAAGCCAAGGAAGGAGACAGAGTTCAAGCCTGTAAAGAGTTGGAAGATAGTTGCAGAAGAGCATGGAATAGATCCGGTGGAGGTCATCAAATGTCAGGACTTACGTTCCCTCTCTCGCTATTGCAAACCATCCAAGTTCCCTATAGCGCAAGCGTTGGAGGCAACCTCACAGAAGTTTAACTCAGAGAGGGTTACTGTTAAACAACTCTTTGAGTTTATTTGGGGTGAGGAGAACTACAACAGAGTTCGGACCCTCTCCTCCAAAAAGAAGAAGGCGAGAACTATAAGTACGCCTCAAGTTGAGGAAGTGGAGGAAGAAGTTGAAGCACACGCAGAGAACCGAGGTCAGCAAGACACGAAGTATGTCATGGGTAAATTAATCTCGATAGGAATTAATAGTTTAAATTTTGAAGAAAAGGCTCCAATAATGTCTGAAAGGTATGGTAATTTTCAGTATTTTTGTATGAACGCATCCGATGATGAGATTGCGTCTGTACTAATGCTTGAGCAATGAATGTAAATGTAACAAAAATACAGCGTCTATCTAACGGAATAGTCCAGTTTTATAACGGGTTAGACATTGTAGATTCCTTTAGTATTACCAGTTCAGTTTCTATAGGCTTCGAAAGCAATTTAGCTAAAACAATTATATTCTCAAACAGTGTAAAGACTCTCTCGTTCAATGTATTTAATATAATTGCTCTTTACGGGTCAACAAGCAATAAGATTTACTCAGCAGGAATAGATCCCTCTGACACAAGTGAGGCGTATGTAAACAGACTTTACGACATATACGGATTTTTAATTTCAGATGTTATCCAAGGGTGTTGCCCTGGACCTACCTTTGTTGGAGGTGTTGTTGCTGTATATCCTAACTTTGCATCTTTTCCAGCAACAGGACAGCAGTCTGTAATATATATCGATGAGTCTACAAATCAAGCCTATTTTTGGGACGGTTCATCGTATCAACTATTAACATCTACAGGTGTAGAAACATATCCTAATTTCGCTTCCTTCCCTGCAATAGGAATGGCAAACATTATATATGTCGATTTAAGTGTGCCTGAATCTTATGTTTGGGATGGGTCGGTATATGTATCTTTAGATGGTGGCTCTGTTGCTTGGGGTTCTATTATAGGAACCCTCTCTACTCAAACCGATTTACAAAACGCTTTGAACGCTAAACAAGCAACGCTTGTAAGTGGTACTAATATTAAGACGGTTAACTCCACTTCTTTACTTGGCGCAGGCGATTTGTCGGTTGGAACAGTAACAAGTGTAGGTGTAACGGCAGGCACAGGGATAAGCGTAAGCGGTAGTCCTATTACTTTAAGCGGTAGTATTACTGTAACTAACTCTGCTCCCGATCAGGTAGTTGCATTAACCGCAGGCACGGGTATTGGAGTGGCAGGAACATATCCAAACTTTACCATTACTAATAGCTCTCCTTCAAGTGGAGGAACGGTTACAAGTGTGGGATTAACAATGCCTTCAGCATTTAATGTAGCGAGTAGCCCTGTCACCACTTCGGGAACTTTAGCAGTTACAGGAGCAGGCACTGTTTCTCAATATGTGAGAGGTGACGGAAGCCTCGCCAACTTTCCAGCGTCATCAGGTGGCGGTGCTTCATTAACTTATTACCTAAACGGATCGGTATCTCAGGGAACATTTGGTGGTATAGCAATGAAGGAAATGGACAGAGTGCCTGTCTTAGGTGCAGGAACAGACTTCACGATTGCAACAAATGGTTATATTCAATCATTTATCACAGACGCTAACGTCCCAAACTTATTAGAGATACCAGCAGGAAATTGGAACTTCGAAACTTATTTCAGTGCCTCAAGCGGAGGAGGCACTCCTTCGTTTTACGTTGAATTGTATAAATGGAATGGTGTAACTTTATCTTTAATTGCATCAGGTTCAGCTAATCCCGAAAGCATAACCAACGGAACAGCGATAGATTTATATGTAAGTGCATTAGCAGTACCACAAACTACGTTAGTGGCTACAGATAGGTTAGCGGTTAGAATATGGGTTAACAATTCGGGTAGAACGATTACACTCCACACTGAGAATAGTCACCTTTGTGAAGTAATAACTACATTCTCAACAGGCTTAACTGCGTTGAATGGCTTGACGGCTCAGGTGCAGAACTTTGCAACAGGAACAACAGGGACTGACTTTGGTATCTCGTCTGCAACAAGCACACACACGTTCAACCTTCCAACGGCAAGCGCAGCAAATAGAGGCGCATTGAGTTCGGCAGATTGGACTACATTTAACAATAAGCAAGCGGCACTCGTTAGCGGCACAAACATTAAGACGGTTAACGGGACGACACTACTCGGTAGTGGTGATTTAGTTATTCCTGTTTTCCAATTACAAGGAACTAACTTCCTTTCAGTATTAGCAAACGGAACTCCAGCTCAAAATGGACAAGCGGTGAGAGATGCTTATACGGCAGCGCAGGCAATGACTCCAAACGGAGCAGCTAAGTCAACTAATAACCGTGTAGTAATACTATTGGCTCCGGGATATTATACTTTTAGTGAAGCTACATTAGGTGCATTTACTGTTAACCAATCGTTCATTGATTTCGAATCATTAAGTGGAGTGACTGACGTGTACTTTTCAAGTATGCAAGTAACGAGTCCATTTCCAGGTATCAATGTTCGTATATCAGGAATTGACACTACAAAAAATAATTACTACGGACACGCTGCATTTGCTGTAGCTTCTACAGGTGATCCTTCGGAGAATATTTATATCAAAAATTGTGTCGGAGGCACTTATTCATTTTGTGCTTTTTCATTCGCATTTTCAGGTACTATTGAAAACTGTGTAGCAGGGAACTATTCATTTTTATATGGAACTACTGCTACTCCTCCGGCAGGTATAGTATCATCAGGAAGCGGAAGCATAAGCTTATATGGAACATTCAAAAACTGTACATCAGGATCTAACTCATTTGTACGTTTAGACGGTGTGGGCTATGTAATAAGTTATGGTACTATTGATAATTGCACAGCAGGAGGAGGAGGAGGTTCATTTTTATCCGGTGGTACAATGTATACACTTAATTATGGAACTATATCAAACTGTTTTAGTACAGGTAATAATAATTTTTGTACCGGCACTAATGTTGAAAATGCTTCAAGAATAGTTAATTGCACATCAGAGGGAGGCTATTCGTTTGTTGTAACAGCTAATGCATCAGGTGGTGTAATTAATGGAGGCTTAATATCAAACTGTGAATGTAGTGGATTAGATCCTTCTTTTGTAATAAAGGCTACTGCAACTTATACAGGAAGTAATTTAAACGGTAGAATAATTAATTGTACGGCTCTTAATAGTGACGCTGCATTTTGTGGAGATTTAGGAACAAACAGTGGGTTAATATCAAATTGTATAGCTTGGCAACAAGCCTTTTGCTGTAATAATGCGGCAGGATTAACGAGGGATATATTGAGATGCACCATGATATATGATACTTTTACAAGTGGTCTTACAAGTGGAGGAAGGGTCGTATTAGGAATTGACACTACAGGTGTTGTAAACTATTAATTATGAAAAAATATAAAGCAATAAACGAAAGTAGTTGGGTAAGGCTTATCGATGTTACTATAACAGAAGGTGAAGCTCTTATACTTAACACCGGTACTGAAGAACAGATAGCTGCATTAGAGGAAGATATTAAACTTCG